>Ga0209347_1000074_pt1 | contig 282741 bp, 244 predicted proteins | sample AutmiccommuBRH23_FD_187382 | JGI IMG/M metagenome (GOLD analysis project Ga0209347, IMG submission 187382) | Deep subsurface microbial communities from Mt. Terri, Switzerland - Autotrophic microbial communities BRH/23 (SPAdes) (version 2) | ecosystem: Environmental > Aquatic > Deep subsurface... | reverse complement strand
ATAACCTGACCATGCCGCTGCTCAACTTTTATGGCCGCTTCGATCATCTGGTGCCGCCCGAGGCCTGCGAGCGCCTGGTGGAGGTCGTCCCCAGCAGGGATGCCACCAATATCTGCCTGGATACCGGCCACATCGGAATCTATGTGAGCAGCAAATGCCAGAAAGCATTTGCTCCCAAAATAGTAGAGTGGTTGACGGAACGGGAGATGCCGCCCAAGCCGAAAAGAAAACCGGAAAAGAAGGTACGTGCGCCCCAGCCGCAAAAGAACCTGTTTCACGAACAGGTGCCCATGGACATCGGGGCCACCCAGTTGGGTGTCGTCCCATCTGACAATCCTCAGCATGCGCAGAACGTCTGACGTTCTGTCGTTGAAGTACTTTTAAGTCCTCACGCGCTACGCGCGTGGGGACTTGCCTTATGGCCGGAAAAGACTACTCACCAGGTAAGCGGTGTAACCGGCATAGCATACCAGCAATAGCGCGCCTTCGTACCGGTTGATACGTCCGGCCCCCCGTCTGAAGCCATAGCCGATAAGAAAGAGAGAAATCGTCAGGATCCCCATGACCAGAATGTCGCGGGAAAAGACTTCCGGCCCTACGGTCAACGGGTGAATGGTCCCCGCGATGCCTACCACCGCCAGGGTGTTGAACAGGTTGGAGCCCAGTATATTGCCTAACGCGATGTCGTGTTCGCCCTTGCGCGCGGCAATGACCGACGATGCCAGTTCCGGCAGTGAGGTGCCCACGGCCACGATAGTCAGGCCGATGATCAGGTCGCTGACACCGAGGCCATGCGCGATTTCAACGGCACCCCAAACCAGCAGGCGAGAGCTTGCAATCAGCAGGACCAACCCGGCTACGACCCAAAAAACGGCCCTCCGGAGCGGCATGGCATGGACATCTAACTCCCGCACCATGTCGTTGCCGAGTGCGTCGTCCTTTTTTTGCATGCCGTTGCGGATAGTCCATGCCATGAGTCCCGCAAATACGCCCAGCAGAACGAACGCATCGACGCGGGTGATGGCGTTGTCATACACCTGCCATGCAGCCAGGATCGTAACGCCAGTGAGGATCGGCAACTCCTTGCGCAGCACCTGCGAATGCACGCTGATCGGACTGATCAGTGCCGTGACCCCCAGGATCAAAGCGATATTGGTGATGTTCGACCCATAGGCGTTGCCTATCGCGATGCCCGGATTGCCCTGGGTGGCGGCCAGTGCGGATACCAGCATTTCGGGGGCCGACGTGCCGAAGCCGACGATCACCATTCCGATCAGCAACGGCGGCATCCCGAAATAGCGGGCGGTCGAAGCAGAGCCCTCCACGAAACGATCGGCGCTCCACACCAGCAGCGCCAAACCAAAAACCACCGCAAGATAAGCGGTAATCATAAGACTCCTTATGTCCTGCCGTCCATCCGGTCATTTTTTCATAATTGCATAATCTGGTTATCCACTTCGGTCAAGTGAGATACGGCGCGGGGGGACGTAGATAAACCCCGGTGATCCGGGTGGGTGGTCCGCGCCACCATCCATTCGATCAAGTGAGGCTATAAGGTGCGCTCCGGACGGGCCGCAAACTCGCTGCGCTCAAACAGTGCGGCCCCATGTCCTGCGCACACCTTATGCCTCACTAAATCTCATGGCTGACGCGGCGCAGACCACCCACCCGGATCACCTCCTCCGTGCCAATCCCGAAACGCCAATAATCGCTAGAGCGCACTGAATAACCAAATTGCATAGTTGCCATTTGCCTTGCCGGCTTAATATAGGGAAGCACAGAGTGTTGGCAATTGCTTATTCAAGGCGGTGCGTAGAATGAGGGCGAACACAAGGTTCGCCCACACGGGTGAAGCGGGGTGCATGCAGGGGTAAATTATAATCTGAACTTTCACAAGACCATTAAAAATTCAGCCACTGTTTCAAGCAAGTGGATTCCGTGCAATCGGGGGCCGTTTCCGGTTTCAGGCGGAACAATCCGACGCGAATGGAAACGCGTTCGGCCGTTCCCCAAGGCCACCACGCCACAAAGAGGACAATGTTTTCAATGGGATTTGAAAGAAAAAAACTCTGCCCCGGCATCAGCCCGAACTCTGACGTGATTGTGCGTGCAATCGGTGATTCCGTTTCCGAGGGTGATGAAAATTTTCGATGGTCTTCGAATTCCTTGATCAGTGGATAGAAAACGAGCTCCGCATCCTGCTTTTCCAAGGTTATCAATGCCACGCGTCGTGTGTGATCCCACTCCCAGCAGGCATTATCCGGCATGTTCAAGCATATCTTGCCGCAGATGCCCTTAAAGGGGGCAAACTTTTCCGAATTTTCCATTCCATTCTCCCAATCAAAAGGGTTTCAGAAACAGTATCGGCCTTGAACCACGAAACATTAGAGCGAATTGGGCAGGAAATGAGCATGGGCCTGGACGCGTCACTCCGGGGAGATCTTTCAACACACCAACCCGTGAGCGGCATCACCAGAATTCAGGATAGCGCCTGTTTTTGGGAATGTTGTTGATGAGCAGGGCGATGAGCAGCATTACGGCCGCGCCCATCCCGACAGGCATCAGCACGTACAGATAGCCGAGGTTGTGTACGCTCTCTCCGCCGATCACCGCAATCAAAGCGGTGGCCCCGCCCGGCGGGTGAAGGGTTTTGGTGGCATGCATCAAGACGATGGCCGCGGCGACGGCCACCGCTGCCGCCAGCCACGGGTGTCCACCCAACAAACGCAAAGCCGTGACCCCCACGACGGCCGAAAGCAGGTGGCCGCCCATCAGGTTGCGTGGTTGGGCCAGGGGGCTGCGCACGGCGCCGTATATGAGCACGGCCGAGGCGCCGAAGGAGCCGATGATCAGCATGTGCCCAAGAGGGTCCAGCATCTGAAAGTGGATCAGAGCGACCGCAGCCATGCCAAGCAGACTGCCGATGCCGGACCAGACGATTTCGACCGCCCCCACGCGCGGAGGGCTTTGGGTATGGCCGCGCATCTTCTCAAAATAGGTCATGCGCTCTCCTTTCAGCCGAGCATGCAATAGGAATTGACCAGATCAAGGCGGGTCACAATGCCGGCCGGGCGGCCGTCTTGGCCCACAATGGGCAGACGGTTGATCTTCTTTTCCATGAAAAGCCCTGCGATCTCGCCGACCGATATCTCAGCCGGGGCCGTGATGGCCGGCGCGGTCATGATATCGCCCACCCTACGATTGCGCAGCGGCAATGCCACGCATCCTTTGTTCTTCAGGCAATGGGCCACCACCTGCATGAAGGAGCCGCCACTGCCGGCCCCCATTTCAGCCATAAAGTCCTTTTCCGACACCACGCCTACCACTTTGCCGCCGGCATCGATGACAGGTGCGCCCGAAACGCCCTTGTCGGCCAGCAGTATGGCCGTCTGGATCAAATCCATGTCCACTGAAACGACATGCACGGGCGCGGACATGACATCGGCCGCTTTCAGCGCCTTGAGCATGCGGTCTTTGGCCAGGGCGTAGGCGATCTGGTACACCTGCTTGAAATCGGCTGGGGTGATGTCGATGTAGCCTTGCATGGCCTTCATGGCCTTGAGCACATCCTGTTCGGATATGTCCACCGGCCCGCATTCCCTGATGATGGATGATGTCACTGCGTTATTCTCCTTGGTTATTGCTTTCGGGATTGGCTTATTCATTCAACTTTCGGGTTCCAAACGTCGGTGATCCGGGCGTGTTGTCCGCTCCCCAAACCCGGATCACCTCACTATATGCCAATCCCGGAAGTTGAGTTATTATATTATCCACTTCGGTCAAGTGAGATACGGGCCTGGGGTGACGTAGGAAAACCCCGGTGATCCGGGTGGGTGGTCCGCGCCACCACTCCACCCGGATCACCTCCTCCGTGCCAAGCCCGAATACACTTCGCCAGTTCGCTCCAGTAAGACACAGGGATGGGGTGTCACAAGAAGGTTACGTTGTCATTTTTAGAACCTTCAAAAAGCATGCACATAAAAGCGTCCAACATGGGGAAGTGAGCATCAAATCGACAGAATGCCTCCCTTTACACTTTAAACTTTACACTTAACACTTCCCGATCATTTATTTAACCCACAATAAGCTCATGACCGGTATTTGTCGTGCAGTACTTTTGCCATCTCCTTGACGGCGGCAAAGGCGCGCTCCACAGTGCGTTCTTTGTCCGGGTTGACCAGGCAGCAGGTGGCCGGCGAAAGCATGGCGCGGTCGATAAGCTGTGCGCGATCGACCCCCTTGGCCTCTAAAATCCTCCAGACTTCTTCGAGTCGTTTAACCAATGAGGGGATCGCTTCCTGGGCGAACGCCTCGACACCCGTCGGCACGATGCCCCAGACGATAAGACCGCCCCGTTCGATAAACCTGCGGATGCCGGGAGCATAGGAAGCGAAAATTTCCGCATTGGTATAAACATCCAGCGACAGCACATCCAGATCGAGGTTGAGCAAAAAATCCCAATCCGGATTGCCGCACAAGTGGATGCCGCGGGGGCGGTCGACCTGAGCGAAGAACACATCCAGATCGTTTTTAGCCTTCAGGTCGCCATATCCCGACATGGCTGAAAACAGAAACTGCAGGCCCGGCTCGTCCACGAACATAAAGGCATTGGGATTGCGCTTTTGCAAACGGGCCAGTTGCACGTTGAGCCGTTTGGCCATGAACTCGAGCATGAACGGCCGCACCGTGTCATCGAAGAGAATGGGGCGCTCGTCCTGGTCTAATATGTTGAAGCCAAAGCTGATCGGACCTTCCAACTGCCCCCGGATGGCTGGCCGATCAGCCAGATCCATTGCGAGAAAACGATGGTAGACCGCCGAATAGGTCTCGCTGACATCGAAGAAGGTCGGATCGTCGAAGCGCAGCAGCGCTTCTTCGAGTTCTTCGGCGAATTTATCGATGGAAAAACGCAAGGTGCGCTTGTCCAGGTCCAGAACGATGCCGGGAAAATGCTCGGCGGCCTGTACGTACATGTCTTCGTAGTAGTTGTAGTTAGGCAGCTGGGGCCAGAAGGGCACGTCCAGTGAGAGGGCTGTCTCGAGGGCGCGCGTCACATCCGTGTGCGGCATCACCGCCATGGCGGTGGTCAGCAGGTTACCGGGGATTTTATGGGTCATGGTCGGGCCCTCCAGGCGATGAGAAGGATTAGTGCGCACTATGGTTGCTGGGATCAGATACAATGGCGCTGTGGATGGCCTCGACGAAGTGCATGTAGATCACGTACGCTTCAACAAACGCGCGACCCGCCGCCACGCTCTGGTCCTTGTTCTTTTCGGCTGCCAGCGCCTTATTGAATTTTTCCCGGACGGCATGCCCCATGTGGCGGTTGATATCGTGGAGCATCTGATCGGCCGAGCCGGCAGCCAGCGCATTGTCGGCCATAGCCACGATGGGTTCCACAGGCGCGTCTTTGATGCCGGTGAACGGCGCGCCTTCCCCCAGACGGTGCAGGCGAATAAGTGTTTCGAGAAAGTATTGTTCAGCCACGTCCTGGGCCTCGGGACCCTTGGTGCGGACGGTGACGGCCTTGGCGAATGCGTTTTTGATTTCCCCTTCGTTCTCCTTCTTGACCCATTTGAGGACAGGCGTCAGGTCGCCTTTTTCCAGCGCGGCTTTGGCCTCGGGAATGATGGGCCCATTCATGGTATCACAATGGGCAAAAACGGTGTTTGCCACGACCGCCGAGGCAATCAGTCCCACTGCCGCATACAGGATGCCAGTCATCTTTGATTTTTTGTGTTTCATGATAAAATCCTCCATTGATTTTAGCAACATGCGTGAACGTGAAGTTCTTTTAAGTTAATTGTTCAACTTTCGGGTTCCAAACGCCGGTAATCCGGTCGGGTGGTCCGCGCCGCACGCCATTTGCCTCACTAAAATCTCATGGCTGACTGTGGCGCGGACCACCCGACCGGATTACCTCACTACGTACCAATCCCGAAAGTTGGATTAATTATATGCGGGGTGCGATGGGAAGTCCTTGCCTTAAGTCAATCGGCAACATGTTTCTACCCAGGGTAACCGCATTTGCGTATGGGCCGCATTTCAGAAATGGAACATCGTTCTTCCTCGAGAGCGAACCTTGTGCTCGCCCGATGCGTAATGTCGGTCAATCCGGGGCGAATGGACACCGTGATAGTCACGGTGCCCGTTGTAGGGGCGACCGGCGGTCGCCCGCGCGAACCACTGAATTCGGGTCATCGCACAGACTGGCGCGGCCTTTTTTCTCCCGCACCCATGATTGCCTGGCCTGCCGGCTTTGCACCCGCACCGGGCGACCGCCGGTCGCCCCTACAGGTGGGATCCCCTGCGAGAACAATTTCAAATGCGGATACCCTGTGTTTCTACCGGCTTGATAGCCGGATGCGTTTGGCTTATGTCGATATTTTTGGCCCCCGCAGGTGGGTTACGATGCCGTGCACCATGCCCGCAAAGGTGACGGTCCATGCCGCCATGGCCACGTAAATGAAGCCCTTGGGAATGGCGCTGATCAGCGGCGCGGCGGTCACTTCCGCCAGACGGTGGGTGCAGGCCGTGTACATGCCCAGCGGAAAGACCGCGCCCCAAAACAGGGGACTGTATTGCAAGGGGAAGCGGCGGTACCCGTGGCGCCACACGCCTAAAATGAGGAGCATCGGAATCCACCATGTCGCCGTTGCCCAGAAAAAGAAGGTGAACCCCTTCAGAAAAGGCATGAGTTCCAGCAGAAACGGAGAGGCCGCCGCATTGGCGATCAGCCCGGTGCCGCCCAACGTGGTGATGGCCACGGCGCCCATGTTGATCCAATAAGGCGGCGTCAGGTCCAGGGGCGAGAAATGAAAGAACAGATAGCGGTAGAAAATCAGCGAGATCACCCAGATATAGAGCATGCCGCCGAACAGCCAGGTGATAAACGCCAAAAATAGCATCGGCTCGCGGTAGAGCTGGAAAAAAGGCGCTATGGCCGTGCTCAGCACGGTTACGGCCTGGGTGGCCACGATGGCCAGCAGCCACCCGCCGTTGATGCCCCGTTCGATTGGTGGCTTGGTCTCTTTGGTGATCAACCCGGTGAACAGGCCATAAATCAGGCAGATCCACAGCGCGATGGTGATGCACCACAAAACCGCCGCGAGCGTAAAACGGCCCGTGAGCAGCAGGGTCTGGCTGCCCAACACGCCCGAGGCGGCCACAGCGGTGAAAAATCCCATGCCCGAGGTGTGGTCGCGAAAGTCCTTTCGGAAACGCTCGGTGTAAAAAACGATTCGCGCAATATACATGATCCACAAAATCGCGTAGGCGGCCACATTGAATCCGAAGAGGGCCGCGGCAATCGCGCCCAAGCCCTGGTAATGGGCGGCAATCGAGACAATGCCCGTGGACATCACCAGGGCAAAATAGGCTGGATTGAGCGTTGCAATTGCCGTGGACAGGAACCGGGCCGGCGCAGCCGGCAGGGGCGTTGATGACCCCTGATTGTTGGCCGCCGGCATCGAGGAATTTTCAGTGGACCCCATGGCACGAACTCCCGCAAGCGTTACTCTGGTTCGAATTTTGGGAAAAAGATCGCCACCAGCACGATGGCGATCACCACCACGAGCACAGCGGCACCCGGCAGCATGTAGGCGCGGAAAAAATGGTCGGCATCCGATTCAGACGTGTCATGCACCGCGCCGCCGGCCTGGCCGCCGGACGAGGAGCCGGGTGCCGAAACAGTCGACACTGCCGGCCGCTGGTGTGGATCGCGTGCGGTGCGGGTGTTGCCGGTTATGTCCTGCGCCGCCCAGGCCATTGCGATCGCCCCAAAAACAGCCGTCCAGATCAGGGCGACCCCCCAAAGGCGGCGCTTGCGCAGCATGGGTTGGCGTTCATTGCAGCCAGGATCACGTGGCATAGGCATGCTCTTCCATCATCGGGTAATGGTTCCCTATGTTTCAGTACTTTCAAAACTGCCGCAAGCGGCGCCGGAAGACGATCGGCGGCCGAAAAAAGTAGAACAGCGGCGCGCTCCAGATATGCACCAGGCGGCTGAACGGTGAAAATGCGAGCAGGGCCCAGGCCGCTATGACGTGCAACTGGTAGCCCAGGGGGACCGCCTTCATCAACGTGGCATCGGGCGTGAAAGTGATGATGCCGCGAATCCAGGGCGCCACACTGTACAACACGTTGAAGTGCCCGAACACCACATTGAACAGCCCTATGCCGATCACTACGACCAAGCCGGCCAGCGTGATCGCATCGTTGCGCGTGGTCACAATTTTCAGGCGCGGCTGGTTCAGCCGCCGCCATCCCAGCAGCAGCACGCCTGCAAAGGCCGCCACACCCACGGCCAGACCGCTCCAGTAGGCGATAGCCATGTGCCCTTGGGCATCGATGCCGAAAAGGTCAAACACGCTTTGAGGAATAAGCAGACCCCCGGCATGTCCGAAGACGGTCAAGATAATACCCACATGAAAAAGAACCGATCCTGCCCAAAGGCCTTTTTTGTTCAGGAACTCACTGGAACGGGCGTTCCAGCCAAAGCGGTCGGTCACATAGCGATAGGCATGCCCGACGACGAACGTGGTCAGGCACACGTACGGGAAAACGGTGAAGATGAACGTATACCAAAGGTCCATTTTGATCCTCCTCGTGCTCGGGAGTCAGACCGACGCTTGGGCGCGGTCATCCGGCCTGTCTGTTGCGGCCGCTATGCAGGCCAATGGCCGCAGCAGCGCCGCATATGCCGGCGAAATTTTTTCCAGGCCCGCCACCAGGGTGGCGGTGGCCCGCAGGCATTGCCACACCGGGATAAGGGTTACCGGCCGGGGTTGGATCGCCAGAAATTCGAGCAGCAGCGGCAGATAATCGGGCAGTTCCCCGGTGATGCGCGCCCAGCCGGCCTGATCGTAGGCCTGTTGCAGCCGTGCCAGGGCCGCGGCTCTTTTTTCGTTATCGCCATAGGCGTGATAGGTCAGATTGAGCGTCGTGTCCGGGTGCATGTCAAACGCGGCCGTGAAGTTCTCCTGCAGTCGGATGGCCGCATGGCCGCCGAGGTAGGCCAAAAAATCAGCGATTGCCGTTTTGATGTCGCTGTCCGGCAGCTGCTTTGCCGCGGCCGCGATCTCGTCCAGGTGATTCAGCAGGTCATCGTCCGGATAGTGCAACAACACGGACAGCACCCTCAATGCATCGGCAGGCGGGGCGGTCGTCATAAGGCATCTCCGAAGCCACATCCGCCCTGACGGGCATGAAGGGTTTTGTCGAGCACCGGCGCGGTGGGCAGCACGAAGCGTTCGGCCAGACCGCCAAGGGCCAACAGGCGATAGATCTTTTCCACTGTGGCCGTATCGAGTCCCACGGCATCCAGCACCTGGGTGTCGGTGCGCTGTTCCACCCGTTGCGTCCGCATGTACTGGCGCATGGCCGCCAGGCGTCGCAGGGCCAGCCGGACCGGCGCTTCATCGCCCGCGGTCAGCAGGTTGGCCAGGTAGGTCACCGGAATGCGCATGCGGTCGATCAGCTCCCCGGTGGCTGCCGGGTCATCCACCTGACTGCTGATCGGGCTCAAGGGCGGCACATACCACACCATGGGCAGCGTGCGAAATTCGGGGTGCAGCGGCAGGGCCAGATGCCACTGCCGGATCAGCATATCCACCGGCGAGCGGCGGGCCGCGGCCATCATGTTGGGGGCAATGCCTTGCGTTGCGGCGGCGCGCTGGACGTCCGGGTCTTCGGGGTCGAGCAGGATGTCCAGATGGGCGGGGTAGACATCCCGGTCGCGCGGTGCGGCCGCGGCTTGCGCGATGCGGTCCGCATCGTAGAGCAAAATGCCCACATAGCGGATGCGACCCACGCAGCTATGCGCGCACAAGGTCGTGGTGCCGGCCTCGATCCGCGGGTAGCAGAAGATGCACTTTTCGGCGCGGCCGGTTTTCCAGTTGAAATAGACCTTCTTGTAGGGGCATCCCGATACGCAGTAGCGCCAGCCCCGGCAGCGCTCCTGGTCGACCAGCACGATGCCGTCCTCATCGCGCTTGTACAGGGCTCCCGACGGGCACGAAGCCACGCAGGCCGGGTTGAGGCAGTGTTCGCACAGGCGCGGTAGCCAGAACATGAAGACATTGCGGAACTGCATGTAGGTCTGGATGTCCAGATTCTTGAAATTGGCATCACCGGGACCGGTTTCGGTCAGTCCGGCCAGATCGTCCTCCCAGTTGGGTCCCCATTTGACAGCCATGTGCTCGCCGGTCAATTGCGAGTGCGGGCGAATGGCGGGTTGGTGCTTGCGCTGGGGGCTGTTGATCAGGTGACCGTAGTCGTAATCCCACGGTTCGTAATACGCGTCGATGACCGGCAGATCGGGATTGTGAAAGATGTTCAGCCCCTTGTGCACCTGACCGCCGGCTGTCAGCCGCAGGCGTCCGCCCTTGAGGGTCCAGCCGCCGCGGTGGATCTGCTGGTTTTCCCACTTTTTGGGATAGCCGATGCCCGGCTTGCATTCGACGTTGTTGAACCACATGTATTCGGCGCCCTGACGGTTGGTCCACACGTTTTTGCAAGGAATGCTGCACGTGTGACAACCGATGCACTTGTCCAGGTTCAACACCATGGCGTATTGCGCCTTAATTTTCATACCATTCCACCTTTCCAGCCTTGCGCACGATGATCGACTCGTCGCGCTGGGCCCCGATGGGTCCATAATAGTTGAAGCCGTAGCTCAACTGGGCATAGCCGCCGATCATGTGGGTAGGCTTGACCAGGATGCGCGTCACGCTGTTGTGGGTGCCCCCGCGTTTGCCGGATATCTTCGATCCCGGCGTGTTGATCAGCCGCTCCTGGGCATGGTACATGAACGCCTTGCCGGGCGGGATACGCGGGCTGACCACGGCTTTGGCCATCACCACCCCGTTGACGTTGAAACACTCCAGCCAGTCATTGTCCCGGACACCTATTTTTCCGGCGTCCGCGTCGTTGATCCAGATGGCTTCGCCGCCACGGAACAGGGTCAGCATGGTCAGGGTATCGGAATAGGTGCTGTGGATCGACCACTTGGAATGCGGGGTCAGGTAGTTGAGCACGATCTCGCGTTGCGGGTCCCGCTTTACGCCGCCGGGCTGATCGACCGTCATATCCAACGGCGGCCGATAGACAGGCAACTGCTCGCCGAAGTCGCGCATCCAGGGATGGTCCTGGTAGAACTGGGCCCGGCCGGTGAGGGTGCGAAACGGCACTTTCTCCTCGATGTTGATCACAAATGGCGAATAGCGCCGACTCTCGGACTCGATGCCGCTCCAGATCGGCGAGGTGATGATCTTGCGCGGCTGGACGGTCAGGTCGTCGAAACGGTAGCGCTCGCCTTCACGGCGCAGGCTCAGGTGGCGCAGATCGAGGCCGGTGCGTCGTTCCACCACCCCCCAGGACTTGACCGCGGTCGCGCCGTTGGTTTCCGGCGCCAGCATCAGGATGGTTTCGGCGGCCTGCTTGGCGGTTTCCATGACCGGCTGGCCCTGGGCGACCCCTTCGGCCACGGTTCCCAGAGAGGCTTTCAGGGCCGCGACCTCCTCGTCGGCCTTCCACATGATGCCTTTGGAGCCCACGCCCATCGAGGCGGCCAGGGGGCCCAGGGCGGTCATCTTTTTAAAGGTGTTGGGATAGTCGCGGGTCACTACGGCCAGGTTGGGCATGGTTTTACCTGGCACGGGCGCACATTCGCCGCGGCGCCAGTCGCGCACTTCGGCCTGTGCGATTTCACCGGGGCTGTCGTGCATCAGGGGCGTGGCGACCAGGTCCTTGACGGTGCCCAGGTGCTCGGCGGCCAGTTCGGAGAATTTTTCGGCGATGGTCTTGAACTGCTCCCAATTGGTGCGGGTCTCCCAGGGCGGGTCGATGGCCGGGTTGAACGGATGGATGAACGGGTGCATGTCGGTGGTGTTCAGGTCATGCATCTCGTACCAGCCGGCGGCCGGCAAAGCGATGTCGGCGTACAGCGCGCTGGTCGACATGCGCAGCTCCAGGGTGACCAGCAAGTCCAGCTTGCCCTCGGGGGCCGGCTCGCGCCACGTGATCTCTTCAGGGCGCTGGTCGCCGTCGGTGTTGAGCACGGCATGGTCCGCGCCCAGCAGGTGCTTGAGAAAATATTCGTGGCCCTTGCTGCTGGCGCCCAGCAGGTTGGCCCGCCATAAAAAGAGCATACGCGGGAAATTGGCCGGATGGTCCGGATCTTCCACGGCAAAATGCAACTCGCCTTGTTTGAGTTTTTCAACCGCGTAGGCCACGATCTCTTCGTCCGTCGTGGCGCCTGCGGCCACGGCCTCGCGCACCAGGTCGATGGGGTTGCGGTCGAACTGCGGGTATGACGGCAGCCAGCCCAGGCGCGCGGCAATCACGTTGTAGTCGGCCATGTGGCGTGCCGGCGCCCGGCCGGCCAGGGGCGAGTGGATGGTTGCGGGCCGCAGCGTGTCGTAGCGCCACTGGTCGGTGGCGAAATAGTAGAACGAGGTGCCGTTGTGCTGGCGCGGCGGGCGCTGCCAGTCCAGGCCAAAGGCCACCTGGGACCAGGCCGCCTGGGGCCGTACCTTCTCCTGGCCCACATAGTGAGCCCAGCCGCCACCGTTGACCCCCTGGCAACCGCACAAGGTGGTCAGATTGATGATCGTGCGGTAGATCATGTCGCTGTGAAACCAGTGATTGGTGCCGGCGCCTAGAAAAATCATGGACTTGCCGCGCGTCTGTTCGGCATTTTGGGCGAATTCGCGTGCCACGCGGATGGCGTCGGCCGCCGGCACACCTGTAATGGCCTCTTGCCAGGCGGGCGTGAAGGGTTTGGGATCGGTGTCGCCGGCGGGGCTGTCGTCGCCCGTCTGGGGCGCGTTTTCAGGGCGTACGCCCAAGTGGGCGGCCATCAGATCGAACACCGTGGTCACGCGCAGTTCGCCGGTGGGGGTGCTCACGGTCTTGTATGGCACCAGGCCTTTTTTAACCGAGGCCCCGGCGATTTCGAAGATCGGAAAGCCGACCGTCGTCCATCCGTCCGGCTGGTCCGCAAAACTGAGCAAAGGGTCGATGGGCCGATCCTGCGCCTCCAACTTGAGGTTCCAGCGGCCCTCCTCGTTCCAGCGAAAGCCGATACTGCCGTTGGGGACCGCAAAACGGCCTTCGGCCGCATCGTATACCACCGTTTTCCATTGGGCATTGTTGTCTTCCAAGCCCAGGTCCGCGGCACGTAGAAAGCGGCCCGGCGTCTCGATGTCCGCACGCGATTCGAGCGCTACGACGAAAGGCAAATCGGTGTACTGCCGGGCGTAATCCATAAAATACGGTACCTGGCGCTCAATGTAGAACTCCTTGACGATGACGTGGGTCATGGCCATGGCCAAAGCCCCATCCGTGCCGGCGCGGGCCGGCAGCCAGGTGTCGGCGAACTTGACGTACTCGGCATAGTCGGGCGCAACGGCCGCCACGCGGGCCCCGCGGTAGCGTGCTTCCGTGTAGAAATGGGCGTCGGGCGTGCGGGTCATGGGCAGGTTGGTGCCCCACACGATCATGTAAGACGCTTCGTACCAGTCGGCGCTTTCAGGCACGTCGGTCTGCTCGCCCCAGATCTGGGGCGACGCCGGCGGCAGATCGCAGTACCAATCGTAGAAGCTGATCATGCTGGCGCCGATCAATGAGAGAAAGCGCGCTCCCGACGCATAGCACACCATGGACATGGCCGGAATCGGCGAGAACCCGAAGATGCGGTCCGGGCCATGCTTTTTGATGGTGTGAACCAGGGCCGCGGCAATCAGGGTGGCGGCCTCGTCCCAGCCCACGCGCACAAAACCGCCTTTGCCGCGCGCCTGCTGGAAACGGCGGCGCTTCTCTTCATCGTCGACAATGCCCTCCCAGGCGGCCACCGGGTCGCTGTTGCCGGCCAGGGCTTCGCGATACATCTGCAGCAGGCCTGAGCGCACCAGGGGATGTTTCAGGCGCACCGGGCTGTAGGTGTACCACGAATAAGTGGCCCCGCGCGGGCAGCCGCGCGGTTCATGATTGGGGAAGCCCTCGCCGCAGTCCGGATAGTCGGTGGCCTGGGTTTCCCACACCAGGATGCCGTCCTTGACATAGACATCCCACGAGCACGAGCCGGTGCAGTTGACGCCGTGGGTCGAGCGCACTTTTTTGTCGTACTGCCAGCGCCGGCGGTACAGGTCCTCCCATTCGCGCTGGCCGCAACGCGTCTGTGACCATTGGTCTGCGCTGTTTTCTTCGCGGCAGTCGTACGCGGGTCCCTTGGGTCGGAAAAAGCGTAGCCGGTTCAAGAAACCGTCGGCCATGGCACACCTCCCTAAACCGGCTGCGCCGGCGTTGAAAGTGGAACGTTGAAAGTAGAAAGGGACGGTATTCTGTCGCTGATAGCCCCTATGGCTAGTACACCTTACTTCATAAAGCTGGATGTCTCTAAGCTGTTAAACGGTCTATAGTGCAAGAGGCCCTGGATGGGTAAGGGCGTCCAATGCTTTTTCCATGATCATGTTGATGTGCTGAAAGCGTCGCCAATCGGCCAGCATGGCGGCCGGGTCCTGGACGTAGGCCGAGTTGTCCAACTCCGGGCGGCAGTTGTCGATCAGGGCCGCTGCGGATTGGGGCGTGGTTTCCAGGTGGAACTGCAATCCCACCATGCGGTTGTCGATGATGAAACCCTGGTTGGGGCAGGCCTGGCTCGCCCCCAGGGGCACGGCCCCGGCCGGTAGATCGAACGTGTCGCCGTGCCAGTGGAAGGCATCGAAGACCGGGGGCAGGACATCGCGCAGCACGGTAGTCTGTACTGGGTCGGCGCGGGTGACGGGGAACCAGCCAATTTCGCGGTGCCGGTTTGGGGTGACGGCGGCGCCGGCTGCATGCGCCATTAACTGGGCTCCCAGGCAGATGCCCAGAACGGTTTTGTCTAAGGCCATCGTGGCTGAGATGAACCTTCTCTCGCTGGCCAGCCAGGGGTAGCGTGCATCGTCATGGACCCCCATGGGGCCGCCCATGATGACCAGCGCGTCGAACGCCTCCGGGTCCGGCAATGGCTCTTCCCGGTACAGACGGGTGACGCTCAGCGGGTGGCCGTTGCGGGCCAGATAAGGCGCCATGCTGCCGACATTTTCAAAAGGGACGTGGTAGAGGGCATGGACTCGCAATCATACCTCCTTGAACGGTTGGATGCTTGATCAGAACGCGGAATGTGAGTTCTTCGAAAAAGGATAATGGATTGCATCGACAGGACACGCTCTCGCAGCGCTGGGGTATCGCTTGCGCTGGAGGTCGCCTGCATGGCCGGTCGGCACAAAGCGGAACATGACTAAAGATACACGAAATTTATAATAAGAAATTGACCTGAATCAAATATCAAAAAAAATTATAAGTCAAATGAACAAAAAGAAGCCGTCAGGTTGCCATTTTGCGAGCCAGGGCCATTACCCGTTGGGCACTGCCATTGTCGGTGTACGATCTGAAAATCTGCAGTTTTTCGGCTTCCAGCGATCCTTCCGCGTGGATTGCCAGCACTTCCTGGTAGGCACCATAGTCGGATGCCGTCAAATCGCGGATGAAATTCATCATCCGCATCCGTTGGGCCGCATCCACGCCGTTGCGGCCGACCAGGTACTTCTCCAGATAGGGGCGCGTTTCCGGTGCGGTCCAGTCTTCATCGCCGGGGCCGGTGACCAGGATCCCCCCGGCAAGCTCTTGCAGGTGCTGTACGGCCGTATGGTACCCATGCGCAAAGTGGCTCTTGGCCATGTTGACCATCAACGGGTCGGGCGCGACCTGCCCAGTGGCTTTGGGCACACAGCGTTGGGCGGCCTTCTCGGTCAGCGCCCGCAGGGTTTCCGCATAGACGATGAGACTGATCAATTTCTCCCGGACGTGGGTCGCCCCCAGAATGCCGTTGTAATCCGCAATGGTCGCAGCGGCGCCCACGATCGCGTCCACCAGGGGCAATTTATAGGAAACGGCCGTGAAGCGGTGATACTCGACAAAGGTCAACGCCAGTGCACCCGCCCGCCGGGTGTCGCCATCGAGAAAGATTCTGTCGTTCGGTACGAAGACGTCATCGAAGACCGTCATCGTTTCCATCATCTTGTGGCGGGCGCTGATCGGCCGTTCGCCCGGACGAACGTCGCCATCGCCAAAGGGGCTGGTCAGCAGCTTCACGCCGGGGGTGTTGACCGGCAGGGCAAAGGCAATGCTCCAGTCGGCCTCCCGCTCGCTCATTGCCCGCGTGGGCAGTACGATGACTTCATTCACATTGGGCGTTACGGAAGTGTGGATCTTTGCGCCGCGAACGACGACACCATCCTCCCGGCGCGCAACAACACGCAAGTAAAGATCGGGATCGGCCTGGTCTGCAGGCCGTTTCACCCGATCGCCCTTCACGTCCGTCTGGGCCGTGGCGAGCGCCAGATCGTTGTCGCGGCAGTACTCGTAAAACATACGAACGCGCTGGTGGTACACAGGATCGTCCATCTGCGCGGTGACCGCGAGCAGCGCGAACAACGCATCCGTACCGATCTCCTTGATCAGCACGACCAGGGTGTCGCCTTCCGCCGTTGCCGCCTCGATCAACCTGGAGCGCAAAAGCAGGTCTTCGGCGTTGGCTGGAATTTTGTAGTAGCGACTGTAGGTCTGTCCGCCCTCGGATACGACAGCCAGATCGCGGTAGGCAGCGCTCTCGGCCATTTCGTAGTCGATGGCCGCGTGTTTGACTGCTTTGCCCATCACGGGGTGCGCCGTGACATCCGATATGCGCTCACCCCGAAACCAGACCTCGCGGTCGTCGCGGAGCGAAGCGATGTACTCGTCAGGTGTGCGAAGCGGCATGGTGATCCTCCGGTTTTAGTGGATTGAATGTTTGACTTTCGGTTGACAAGTGCCGGCGATCGGGAAAATCCGGATCCCGGTCTGCGCCGGGAGACAACGTGAGGAGAGTAAGTCAAAAACAACATACCGCAGAACGGCACTGGGTCAAGGACGCTCTAACGGATTGGCGCATGGAATGACCGGGTTCGAAGCACCCTTGCGCATCTGAAAATTGGATTCCGATTTGTCAAGTGCCGTTTCGATATTATATTACCTTCACATTTTGAATCAAGTTCGGTCGTATCGGGCGGATGTGCGTTTGCTTTGTCTTTCTACTGCCTCTCCGTGCAAGTGCGAGCGGGTTCAAACCTTCCTTACAATACCGCGTATGGTCGCTGCCCATTCCCAGATGCCGCGCAATCGCTTCCACTTCCATTCGTGTCGAACGATCCGAAGCCCTTTTATTCAGCATGCGCCCGAATGGCGCGTCATTCGTTGGTTTTCACCCGGGATGGACCTTGATCCCTTTATCAATGAATCTGAACGATACTTTCATCAGAGGGGAGGATGACCATGGCAAAGAAAGGATGGACACGCAGGCGTTTTATCCAGGCTGGTCTGTTGACGACCGGAGCGGCGGCTCTGGGCGGATTCGCCAAACCCACCGGTCTCTGGGCGGCAACGCCCAAGATCAAAGGGCCGATAAAGGTGGGCTACCAGGCTGTGATGTCGGGCACCCTGGCAGGCTACGGGGATTTCCATAGAATGGGCGCCACAATGGCCATGGAGGAGATCAACGCAGCCGGGGGCATTGCCGGCAACAAGCTGGTGATCGAATTCCGGGACTCCACACTCAAAACGCCGGAAGCAATCCAAAATGCACGCTATTTCGTCGACAGTTGGGAGGCTGATTTCCTGGCCGGGGTGGATTCTTCCGGTCAGGCGCTGGCGCTGGGGCCGGTCATGGCTGAACTGGACCGGGTGTTGATGGTCACCCATGCGGCTACCGAAAAGCTCACCGAGGAGCAGGTATTCAAAAACGGCATCAAACAGATCTTTCGCATCTGCTCGCCCACCTATCAGGACGGAAACGCGGCTGCTTTCGTGGCCAAGGATCTGCCTGCCAAGACCTGGGCGACCGTCAGCCCGAAATATGAATACGGTTACACCTGCTGGGAGATGTTCAAAAACACGCTCGGCAAACTCAAAAAAGATGTCTCTTTCACCGGGGAGTCATGGGCGCCATTCGGTACCACTGATTTCCGGCCGCACATCAATACGATCCTGGATGCCAAGCCCGAGGGCCTCTATTCCACCGAGTGGGCCGGAGAGTTGATTACTTTCGTCAAACAGGCCAAACAAGCCCGCCTGTTCGAGAGGATCACGCATGTCATGTTCCCGGTGGGCGCGGCCATGGATGTGCTCGAAGGCTTGGGCGCCGAGATGCCGGACAATATTTGGATTTCCGGCCGCTACTTCTTCCTGTACCCGGATAGCAGCCAGAACAATGATTGGGTGCAGCGCTTCCGCAAACGTTGGAACCATTATCCGGCCTACGTCTCCGAGACTGGGTACGCCACCATGTTCGCCTTTAAAAAGGCGGTCGAGGCGGCTGGATCGAAAGATACGGCCGCGGTCATTCAGGCGATGGAAGGCATGCAACTCGATTCGCCGGCCGGCCGGCGCGTATTCAGGAAAGAGGACCACCAAGCCATGTATGACGTGCCTTGGGGGCTGACGGCAGCCAGTGACAAATACCCCTTCAAGATTATGGGCAAGCAGGTCATGGTACCGGCCAAGGACTGTTTCAACCGGCCGCCGTTCGAAGGCGACGAATCGAAGCCGCCCTTTTGAATGCCGGAATATAAGGACAGGAAGAAAGTCCGGCACGCCCGCCTGGACGCCCCGGGCGCCGGACAGCGGAGGCGTATTTGAGTCTGGAATCCATTGTCCACGTATGTTTGGCAGGTCTGTCCACGGGTATGTTCATCTGGCTGGTAGCCAGCGGCCTGACGCTCATCTTTGGTGTATTGGGCGTGCTCAATTTCGCCCATGGCAGCTTCTATATGCTGGGGGCCTACTGCTGTCTCAGCGCCTTGAAAATCATGGGCGGCAATTTCTGGATTGGCCTGCTGATCGGTCCGCTGTTCGTATGCGCGGCCGGTTTCATCATCGAACGCTTTTTTCTGCGGTATGTGTATCACCTTGCGCTGCCCTATCAGTTACTGCTGACGTTTGCCTTTGTGCTGGTGTTCGATGACCTTGTCAGAATTCTGTGGGGCGGCGGATCTTTGGGATCTCCGAGCGTGCCGGGGCTCAGCGGGTCGGTAGACATCTTCGGGCGCTATTTTCCCACCTATAATCTGTTTATCATCATCGTGGGACCTCTGGTGGCGCTCGGTTTGTGGGTGCTCATCGAAAAGACCTGGTACGGCCGCGTCATCCGCGCGGCTTCTACGGAGCGCGAGATGGCCAGCGCCATAGGCGTCCGGGTGCCGGCGTTGTTTACGTCCGTTTTCGTGTTCGGCACCTGGCTTGGCGCGATGGGCGGCGCTCTGGCGGTTCCCTATGTCGGCCTTTTAACTCCCGGCATGGGCGAGGCCATCATCATCGATGCTTTTGTGGTTGCGGTGATCGGCGGATTGGGCAGCTTGAAAGGCGCGTTCCTGGGAGCCCTGATCATTGGATTGGTCTCTTCTTTCGGCACGCGTTTCATGCCGGCCTTCGACATGTTTTTAACTTTCATCCTGATGGCCGCGGTGCTGCTGCTGCGTCCTCAGGGCTTTTTCGGGAAGGCATCCTGAATGAACCGTCATCTGAATGCTTTCATCGCGGGACTCGCGCTTGCCATCATGATTCTGATCGGCCTCTTCGGCAGCCGCTTTGTCATCTATCTGACCTCGCGCGTGATGATTCTGTCGATCTTTGCCATGGGCTACAATGTGCTTTTCGGCCGAACCGGGCTGCTGTCATTCGGCCATGCGGCATTTTATGCGGCCGGCGCCTACGGCCTGGGTCTTTATTCGCTGCATGTGAGTTCTCACCCCTTGGCCGGCATTCTGGCCGGCATCGTGTGTGCGTGCCTGCTCTCGGTGCTGATCGGCTTTTTTTGCGTGCGCCATACCGAAATTTACTTCGCCATGCTAACCCTGGCCTTCGGCATGATGGTGTTCTCGCTCATCTGGAACATGCGCAGCATCACGGGCGGCGATGACGGCCTGGTCGGCATCATGCGCGCGCCCATCGCCCTCGGGCTGGTCGCCATCCCCATCATCAAGCCCCAAGCCTATTACTTTTTGATTCTGTTACTTCTTATCGTCTCTATTGTTTTGATATACCGCATCCATCACTCGCCTTTCGGCCTCGTGCTGGCCGGCATCCGGGAAAACGAAAGACGCGTCGCGTTTGCCGGCGTTTCTTTGAAGAATTACCGTTTGGGGGCATTTGTCATATCAGGAACATTTGCAGGTCTGGCCGGTGCGCTGGCGGCATTGCTGGAAAGCCACGCCGAACCCTTTTCGGCGCACTGGAGTCATTCGGCCGCCCCCATCCTGGTGACCCTGATCGGCGGTCTGCAAACGTTTTCAGGTCCCATTGTAGGCAGCGTGGTTTTTATTGTACTGCGGGAAACGATCGAGCGCTTCACCCATAACTGGATGCTGTGGTTCGGCCTGATTCTGCTCGTGATCATCATGGGTTTCCGCGGGGGCATTGTGGGTATTCTTTCGCGCTGGCGAAAATAGACGCCGTTGGTTTTAACGATTACCATAAAACCTGAATTTGGATATCCAGTTCGTTCCAGTGACTCTGGCGAAGTGTTAAGTGTAAAGGGAGGTATTCTGTCGGTATGATATGCTCACCTCCCTATGTTGGACGCTTTTACGTGCATGCATTTAGCCAGGTAGGGTGGGCATCGCCCACCATTGTCCTGGCCGATCGCCTCTGGATTGGCCGTATTCAACGTTCATCGATAGGTTCGATCCATCCAAGCGCTTGGGCGAGGCCAGTGCCAGAAACCGATGATGGTGTTTGCGGAAAATAGTGGTGGGCAATGCCCACCCTACATGCGGTTGGCACGCAATTAGGTGATTTGGGTGGCGTGGTTGCGCGGACCACCCGCCCGGATCACCCCGGGGTTTTGACTTTTTTACGTCACCCTACACCCGTATCTCACTTGATCGAAGTGTGGATAACCAAAAACCTAAATTGTGACAATACTCCGGCGGAACCGGTACAGGAGAAGCGATGGCCTTGGAAATCTTGAAGATTGTCAATCTGAACAAGTCCTTTGGACGTGTCAAAGCGGCCAGCGACATCAATCTTACGTTACAGGAAGGGGTGCTGACCTCGATCATCGGTCCCAATGGGGCTGGAAAATCAACGCTGATCAACATGCTCTCCGGTTCCCTGCCCGCTGATACCGGAAGAGTGTTTTTTTATGAGACCGATATCACGCGTCTGCCGGTCCATCAGCGCGTTCAACTGGGATTGTGCCGATCGTTTCAACTGGTCAACATCTTTCCTGAGATGACCGTTTTAGACAACCTCTTGTTGCCGACGCTGGCCGTCAACAAACGCACCCGGCGCTTGTTTCGCGCGCTGCGCAATGAAACCGGCGCCCATCGGGAAGTCGCGCAGATCCTGGACCGGATCGGCCTGAAAGAAGAAGCCGACACCGTCGCCAGCGCACTGTCGCATGGCGACCAGCGGGTTCTGGAGGTCGGGGTGGCACTGGCCGCCAAACCCAGGCTTTTGTTTCTCGATGAACCGACCGCCGGAATGAACCCGGTCGAACGGGTGCGCATACTGGAGAATATCCGCCGGCTTTCGGAAAAAAAAGAGACCACTTTCGTCATCGTGGAACACGATATGGACATTGTCTTTTCGCTCTCCGACCGTGTTATTGTGCTGCATCATGGCGAGGTCATCGCCGATGGCACCACCGAAGAAGTGAAGAACGATCCGAAGGTGCGGGAAGTTTATCTGGGACAAGAGGTGGCGGTATGATGCTGATGGTCGAAGCCATGAACACTTACTACCGTAAGTCGCACATTCTGCAGGAGGTCTCCTTTGCAGTGGCGGCCGGAGAAGTCGTGGCCCTGCTCGGCCGCAACGGGGTGGGCAAGACAACTTCTCTGCGTTCGGTGATGGGGCTCACGCCCCCGCGCAGCGGTTCGATTCGGTTCAAAGACCATGAGGTGCGCGGCAAGCCTCCCTATGTTATGGCCAAGCTGGGCATGGCCTACATGCCCGATGATTTGCGCATCTTTCCGGATCTGACCTGTGAGGAGAATCTGGAGATTGCCCGTCGTCTCTCCGGCCGCAGCGGCTATTGGACCAAGGCGCGCGTGGAAGCGCTTTTCCCGGTTTTGGGCGATCGCCGCAAACAGATGGGAATACTGCTTTCCGGTGGCGAGAAGAAAATGCTCGGCATGGGACGTACACTGATGGCCAATCCGGAAATGATCCTGCTGGATGAACCCTCGGAAGGTCTGGCCCCACTGGTGGTCGACAATCTGGCGCAGGTGATCGGAGAGATCCGCAACTCGGGCATGACGATTCTGATGGCCGATCAGAATCTCAAATTCTGCCGCAGGGTGTGCGAGCGCGGTTACATTCTTGAAAAAGGGTGCATCGTCTACGCGGATAGCATCGCGAATATTTGGGAGAATGAAACGATCATCAAACACTATCTCGCATTATAAAGGCGAAATGGCGTGTGGCGCGGACAACATGCCCGGAGCCCAGAGCACCAAGTCACCCACCCTCGAAAGATCCTGTTTTCCATAAAGCCCAGCTGGCTGCGGTATGGTTGGGTTGCTGAATATTATTCAGGGAATGCCATTAAAATCTAAAATTAATGTACGTAAATAAATCCTTGACATTTGGGTGGATGGTTCATTATTCATGATTAGTCATTCACATTCTGATTAGTCAGTCAGATTTTGGAATGGAGGTATCCTCTGGTTAAAATCCCAACCACGGTCAAGAACAAGCTTTTGGTCGAACAGCGTCGCCGGCAGATCGTTCTGGCTGCGATCAAGCTTTTCTCCCGGAACGGCTTTCATAAAACCACCCTGAAAGACCTGGCCGAGGAAGGCGGGCTAAGTTATGGCAACATTTACGACTACGTGGGCAGCAAAGAGGATATTTTTTTCCTGATCCACGATTTTCTGGCCAGCTCGGCCATGGAGATCCTCAACCGCAGTATCGAGGACATTCAAGATCCCATTGAAAAGCTGCGCCGTATGATCCGGGGGGAATTCAACCTCATGGATCAATGGGCCGACGCCCTGCTGCTTATTTACCAGGAAACCCACATTCTGCAGGGCGAATTTCTGCGAAAGTTGCTTCAGCGCGAACGGGCGCACCTGGAAAAATTCGAAATCGTCCTCAACGAGTGCATCGCCAACAGCCAGTTGCGGCCATGCAATGTGCGTCTGGTGTCCAACCTGATCAAATCGATGATCGATTCCTGGACAATCAAGCGTTGGGATCTGCGAGGACATGCGAGTCAGCTCGAAACCGAACGCATGATCATGGAGATTATCACCCGCGGGCTGGAAGAACCCTCGGCAGCCGCCACGACGCTCCCGGCGCCCGATGCCCTGATCGGCAAAACAGCGCTCGTGGTCAACGGGGGGACGATGCTCGGCCAGGCGGTGTGCAGCGCGCTGGCTGCCAGGGGCGTGCGGATTCTCGTTCATGTCGACCCAAGGACCCGCTTTCCCAAGTGGTCGGAAAACACCGAGGCGGCCACCTATTGTGAACCGGCGTTTATCCTGGAGCAGACCGAAAGGGTGACACCGGAGCAGATCGACGACATCGAAAAGCAGTTCGGCCCGATCGATTTTTACCTGCACGATCTTGGTATAGGCACCATCGAACAGCCAGGGCGGTCTTCCAAAGCCCATTCCGGCCCCTCGCTGGAAGCAAGCCTGCACCAAGCGCAAGCGCTGGCCGCTTACTTCAAACGGAGGATGGGCGAGCGGTCGATGGGCCGCATCGTTTACCTTTCGCCCTGGGCTTGGGACGCGTATGCCGATCCGCTCTGGTTCGACATTGTCAAGGCCGGCACGACCGCCTTGACGCGCACACTGTCCGGGCAGTTGGCGGCCGCCGCGGTGACGGTCAACTGTATCGTTCCCGGTTATATCCGGGGAATCCGGCCGCTGAAAATCGAAAAATCACTGGGCCGGGATCTTCTGGAAAAGCTCCCCTCGGGACGCCTCGGAGAAGCCTTCGACGTGACCGAAGCCGCCCTTTTCCTGATTCGGGACGGATCCAAGTATTTGACGGGCCAGGTCCTTTGCGTGACCGGCGGGGAGTAAAGACCGCCGAACGTGATTGCCGGCCTGCACTTCATAATAAACACACAAGACAAGGACCAAGACCATGCTGAGAACCAAAGAAGCGTATCACGAGAAACTTTTTGCCATGCGGCCGAATATCTTTATCGGCGGGGAACGGGTGGGCCGGGATGATCCGCGCCTGCGGCCGGGAATCAATGTGCTCGACATCACTTTTGATCTGGCCCGCGATCCTGAATGGAAAGGGCTGGCCACGGCCACATCGACGGTCACCGGCCAGGAGATCAACCGGTGGGCGCATTTGCCCCAATCGCCTTACGATTTGATGCAGAAGCAAAAACTGATTCGTCTGGGCGCCCGCCGGGCGGGCGGGTGCATTCAACGCTGCATGGGACACGATGCCATCAATGCCCTGGCGATCTGTACCAAGGAGATGGACCAGGCCAATGGCAGCGATTACCATGGTCGATTCCTTGACTACCTGAAGATGTATCACGACCAGGACCTGGACGGATGCTGTGCCCAGACCGACAGCAAAGGCGACCGGATGAAAAGGCCCAGCGAACAAGAGGACCCGGACGCCTATCTGCACATTGTCGAAGAGCGGCCTGACGGCATCGTGGTTTCCGGTTTCAAAATGTCCATCACCCAGGCGCCCTATGCCGATGAAATCATCGCCTTGCCGACCCGCGCCCTGGCCGAGTCCGATCGCGATTTCGCCGTGGCATTCGCCGTGCCGGCCGACGTCGAGGGGTTGAGCCTGATCACCCGCCCGGTCTGGCTTCGGGAAAAAGACGACGCCGCGGCCGGACCCTTTTGCCATTACGGTGTGTCCGACTGCATCGTCCTTTTCGATAACGTGTTCGTGCCTCGCGACAGAGTGTTCATGTGTGGGGAGTGGCAGTTCGGCCGCCGACTGGCACTGCTTTTCGCCGATTCCCACCGCCACAGTTACAGCGGTTGCAAACCGGCGGTTTCCGATATTCTTTGCGGGGCTGCGGCATTGGCAGCCGAGGCCAATAACATCTCAAAGGCCGCGCACATCAAGGAAAAGCTCTCCGAGTTCGCCGGTGCCGCGGAACTGGCCTACGCCGCCGGCGTCGCCGCGGCAGTGTACGGAAAGAAGACCGCCAGCGGGGTCTTCTTTCCAAATGAAATCTACGCCAATGTGGGCAGACGTCTCACCGGCGAAACGATTTACCATGAGTACAATCTGTTGACGGAAATCGCCGGCGGCATCGCGGTGACCATGCCTTTCAGCGGCGATTTCGATCACGGCGACAACAAGGATGCGCTGGCGCGGTTTATCGTGAGAAACCCGGCCCTTTCTCCGGAAACATCCCGCAGGATATGGCAGTTTGTCGAAAACGTGGGCGCATCGTCCATGGCCTCCTGGTACAAAATCGCCGGCGTCCACGGAGGGGGATCCCCGATCATGGAAACGATCGCCCTGAATATCGGCTACGATTTTGAAGACAAAAAGCGCGTCGCGCGCTACCTGGCCGGCATCGACGAGCACCTGGACGATTCCTGGTTGCGGGATTTGGAACCCAATTTCCCAACCAAGGATTGAGTCGGGCGGCGTCTTATCTACCCCGCAGAAGTGGAGCAGGCAAGTATGAAAAGAGTATTGCACGCCGTGGACAGCATCAGCGATTGGTCGGGCAAGATCGTCTCGTTTGCGATCTACCTGGGAATTCTCATGCTGGTATTCGAGGTCATCGCCCGCTATTTTTTCAATTCGCCGACTGTCTGGGTTCATGGCTATTCGCAGCGGCTTTTCGGCAGTTATTTTATCCTGGTGGGCGCGTACACGCTCCTGAAAGACGGCCATGTGCGGGTCGATATTATCTACCAGCGTTTTCCGATCAGGGTCAGAGCGCTGCTGGACATCCTCAACTACAGCCTGCTGGCGATCTGGGTGTTTGTGCTGATCAAGGAGGGGGGCACGTTTTTTTACAACTCCTGGATGATGCGTGAAGCAGACGAAATGGCCCTGGCCCACCCGGTTTATCCTGTCAAACTCATACTCGTCGTTGGCGTGCTGCTGATTTTCCTCCAGGGGCTTTCCAGATTGACGACATCCTGCATCACGTTGGTCAAGGGGGTGAAGTATGAGCTTTGAAATTCTTTTGACCATCGGCATGTTCGGGTCCCTGGTGCTTTGTATCATGTTCGGGGTGTCCCTGGCCTTCGCGCTGGGCTCGGTCGGCGTCATTTCGGCACTGCTCATGTATGGCCCTGACGGGTTGATGCCGGTGGTGACCGGGGTGTTCAACTACATGTGGATGCTGCTGCTGGCCGCGGTGCCCCTGTTCGTTTTCATCGGTGTGGCGCTGTCCAAATCGCGAATTGCCGTGGACATGTACGATGCCTTCTACCTTTGGTCCGGACGCCTGCGCGGCGGGCTGGCCGTCGGAACCTGTGCTTTTGCCGCCGCGCTGTCGGCCATGACCGGCAATTGTTCGGCCTCGACTGTGACCACCGGCCTTGTGGCGATTCCGCCCATGCGCCAGCGCAAGTATAATGAACTGATCATCTTCGGGTCGATTGGATCTTCCGGCACGCTCGGGATCCTCATCCCCCCGAGTATCACCTTGATCGTCATCGGCATGATGACGGGTCAATCCATTGGCAAGCTGTTTGCCGGCGGCCTGGTCGCCGGGGTTGCCATTGTCCTGTTGTTTATGGCCTACATCATCTTCATGGCCTGGCTGCATCCGGAGCTGTGCCCAGCCATGGAAGAAACACCGACAATGCGTCAAAAGCTCCTCGCCTTGAAGTCGGTGGCCCTGCCCTCCTTGATCATTCTTTCGATTCTCGGATCGCTGTTTTTCGGCATTGCCACGCCTACTGAAGCATCGTCGGTGGGTGCCATGGCCGTGTTGATATGCGTGGCGATCCGCGGGGAGTTCACTTGGAAGTTTTTCAAGGAGACGGCCTATCAGACCGCCAGCATTACCGGCATGGTGTTGTGGATCATGTTTGGGGCCGCCGCATTCGTTTCCATTTACAGCGGCGGTGGCGGCATTTACTTCGTTCAAAACATGCTTCTGGGTCTGGATGCCAGTCCCTGGATGATCATTATCATTCTTCAGCTTGCCATCTTGATATTGGGGATGTTTCTCGACCCGATGGGCATCATTTTGCTTTGCATGCCGCTGTTTTATCCGGTGGTCATGTCGATGGGCTTCGATCCGGTGTGGTACGGCGTGGTGTTCAATATCGCCCTGTGCATCGGCTACATCACCCCCCCGTTCGGCTATAATTTGTTTTATCTCAAATCGCTGAGCCCGGAAACAAGCATGAACACCATCTTTCGAAGCCAATTCCCCTTTATCCTGATCATGGTCGGGGCTCTGATTCTGATGATGCTTTTTCCGGCCATCATCACCTGGCTTCCGAATGCGATGAGTTTGGGATAAAGAGGAAAGTATTCCGGCGATTTGATCGGGTGTTTTACGTTGCCCATAAGGGCTGTATCGAGGTTTAACTGCTGGAGATTCTGGATATGCCGCCTGTCATCGAAAAAATTCTATTTACTTCCGACCTCACCGACACTTCGAAGCATGCTTTCTCCTATGCCGCCAGTATGGCCGAGCGCTACTGCGCTCAGATCGTGTTCCTCTATGTGATGGAAGATGTGCCGCACAGCGCCAAGGGCTTTCTCGACGCCGAAGTCATCGCACAGATTCGCAGTCGTGCCGTGGGCAATGCAATGCAGTCTCTGATCGGCAAACGGCAGGATATGGCCCTGGTTCAGTCCGGTCTGCGCCGTTTCTGCGAGAGTGTCCGCGACGGTCTGCCCCTCGACGGTGAAAGGTACCCCGCGGCCGAGGTGGTTGTCAGGGAAGGCAACGTGGTCGATGAGATCATCGCTGTGGCCGCCGAATTTCAGTGCGATACGATCGTGATGGGGTCAGCGCGTCGGGGCACCTTCGCCGAAGCGATGCTTGGAAGCGTTCTCAAGGGGGTTTTGAAGCGTTCAGACGCAATGGTGGTTGTGGCGCCGCCCCTGAAGAAAGCGTAGCCGGTCGGTCGTCGGGCAGGCAAAGAAAACCGATGGGCAGCAACGGTATGCTGCCGGTAGGTCGCAACCCAGGAGGAGAGAATCGTCATGAATTTGGACATATTTTCACTTAAAGGCAAAGTGGCCATGGTCACGGGCAGTTCGAAAGGCCTGGGCCGCGCAGCCGCCCTGGCGCTCGCCAAGGCCGGATCCGATATCGCCGTGTGCGGCCGGAACCAGGCCGACATCGACACTGTAGTCAATGACATCCACGCGCTGAACCGGCAAGCGTCCGGTTTTGTATTCGATGTCACCCGCAAAGAGAGCGTGCACAAAGGCGTGAATGAAATTCTGGCCCGCTTCGGGCGCATCGACATTCTTATCAACAACGCGGGCACCAACTACCGCGTGCCTGTCCTCGAATACCCGGAAGAAGAATGGGACCGGATCATCGCTATCAACCTGAAAGGCTATTACCTTGTCGCCCAGGCGGTCGTGCCTCAGATGATTACACTCGGTTACGGCAAGGTGATCAATATGAGCTCCATCCTGGGGCACATCGGCCTGCCCAACCAACTCGCCTACGCATCGTCCAAAGGGGGCGTCGAGCAGATGACCAAAGTGATGGCCCTGGAGTGGGCCAAAGCCGGGGTGCGGGTCAATGCCATTGCGCCCACCTACTTTGAAACCGAGATGGTCAAACAGATCCGGCATGACAAGGAGCGTTTCGATTTCATCAATGAACGCACACCCATGGGCCGCTGGGGCAAACTCGAGGAGATCGAGGGCATCGTGATTTTTCTGGCCAGTGCCGCATCCGATTTCATCACGGGTCAGAGTCTGGTGATCGATGGCGGATGGACCGCCTGGTAAGCGCTATAGGAGAGAAAATGAACGGCACATACGACGACAAACCCTGGATTAGGACCTATCCAGAGTGGCTTGCGGCGACGCCGCCGGAAAGCTATGCGACGGTTTTGGACAAGTTCAAACAAGCGGTGGAAAGCTATCCGCAACACCCGTGCATGTATTACTTCGAACGGGCCATCAGCTTTTCGGAAACCGCCCGTCTGGCCGATAGTCTTTCGGCCGCGCTGGCCGACATGGGCTTTGCGCGGGGCGACCGGATACTTTTCGTGCTGCAAAATATTCCGCAGGTGCTGGTCGCCTCGGTGGCGGTCTGGAAGCTGGGCGGGACCGTGGTGCCGGTCAACCCGATGTACACTGCCAAGGATCTGGACCACTTGCTGTCCGACAGCGGGGCGCGCCTGATTCTATGTGAGGACCTTCTTTATGAAAAGACCGTGCGCGCCGCCGCCGGCGACCGCACGGTGATAACGACGTCGGCGCACGACTTTCTCGGGGAAGAACAACCGGTCCCCGTCCAATTGACCGGGGGGCCCAAGCAGGTCTTCGCCGGGACCGTTGATCTCATGGATCTGATCCGAAGATTCGCGGGCCGACACGTCGAAGAGAATCCGCCTGGGCCCGAAGATCTCGCCTACCTGGTCTACACCTCTGGAACGACCGGTCCGCCCAAGGGGGCGATGATCTCCCACGCCAACATCGACCACAACTGCTTTGTCTACGCGGCGACTGTGCGGCTCGATCGCTCAGACGTTATCTGGGGTGTTGCCCCGCTGTTCCACATTACCGGCATCGTCGCCCATCAGGCGATTGCTTTTCATTTGGGTATTCCTGTGGTGCTTCACAACCGGTTCGACGCCGCGGACGCACTGCGCCTGATTGAAAAGCATCGCGTCACTTTCAGTGTGGCGTCGATCACGGTCTACATCGCCCTGTTGAATTACCCGGGCCTGAAATCCTTCAACATTGCCCATTTCCAGAAGGCCTACAGCGGCGGAGCCCCAGTGTCGCCGGGTACGGTCAGAAAGTTCAAGGAGGCCATGGGGCTGACGATTTACAATGTCTACGGGCTTACCGAAAGCGCGTCACCCGCCACCATCACACCCTTGGGCATGGAGGGCCCGGTGGACAAAGATTCGGGGGCATTGTCGGTAGGCTTGATCATCCCCGGCATCGAGGCCTGGATTGTCGACGTGAACGACCGGGGTCAGCGGATGCCGCCGGGACACGAAGGCGAGCTGGTGCTGCGCGGGCCGAGCATCGTGCGCGGGTACTGGCAAAAGCCGGAGGAAACAGCCAGTGCCATCGTGGACGGCCGTTTTCATACGGGCGATGTGGCCAAAATCGACGAACAGGGCTGGTGCTACATCGTCGACCGCAAAAAGGATCTGATCAATGTCTCTGGGTTCAAGGTCTGGCCGCGCGATGTAGAAGATGTGTTGTATCAGCACCCCGCGGTTCGTGAAGCAGCGGTCGTCGGCGTCCCGGACAGCTACCGCGGAGAAACCGTCAAGGCCTTCGTCTCGCTGTCTGAGCCCTTCAAGGGCCAAACGACCCCCGAGGAGTTGATGCTGTTCTGCAAGGAGCGGCTTGCGGCCTATAAGTATCCGCGCATTGTGGAGATCATCGACGAGGTGCCGAAAACAGTGACCGGAAAATTATTGCGGCGCGAACTGCGAGATCGGTAAGCCGCACATGTTGAAGGAAGTACCGGACCGGGCAGTGGCGTTGGTCGCCTTGAACCGGTGCCGGAATTGGGAACGGGGCTTTGTGACGTCCTGGCAAAATTCTAATGCACAATGGAGGCGCAATTATGTCGGAAAACATTTCAAGACGAAAAGTGCTCAAGGCCGGAGTGGCCGGAGCGGCTGCCCTGGCAGCCGGGGCAGCCGCCGTTATCCCCAAAGTGGCCCATGCCAAAACGGGCAAGAAGATTCGTTGGCGCATGCAGACCCACTGGCCGACCGGTGTCGGCTACTACAAGGATGTCTATGTTCGCTTCTGCGATCGGGTGCGGGCCGCCACAGACGGTGAACTGGACATCACTCCGCTGCCGCCGGGCGCTATCGTTCCCACCAAGGATGTGTTCGAAGCTTTGGGGCGTGGGCTGTTCGAAATTTCCTTGATCTGGCCAGCCTATTGGATCGGCATGGTGCCGGTCGCAGGCCATATCAACGGCCAGCTCTATTCCTGGGAAAATGTGTCGGAGATGTACGGTTACTTTTACGACATGGGCGCCATAGAGATTTTCCGCCAGGCGTATGCCGATCACAAGGTCCGTTTCGTGGCGCCGCTTCCCTGTGCCGGCCTGGCGCTCTTCTCCAGAAAGCCGCTGCGTACGATCAGCGATTTCAAGGGATTCAAGGTTCGCAGCACGGGCATCGCCGCCCAAGTGTTCCAGAAAGCCGGGGCCACGCCGGTCTTTTTCCCTGGCGAGGAGGTCTACCAGGCCCTGCAGACCGGTGTGTGCGACGGCGCCCACTGGGGCGGTGTTTCCACCGCCTGGGACATGAAGTTCCAGGAAGTGACCAAGTTCATCGTCATGCCTTACCTGGCGAACATCAACAATGGCGAAATCATCATGAACCACAAAAAATGGGATGAACTGCCATCCGACCTCAAGGCGATCGTCGAAGAGTGCGCCAGCTCGTGCGGCAATGATTTTCTGAGATGGTCCGGCTACAACGACATCATCGACATTGAAAAGTTCCAGAAAGAGAAAATGGGCGAGCTTTGCCACATGGAAGCGGACGCGGTCGCCCAGATGCGCAAGTTCTCCATCGAAGTCGTCGACGAGTACTCGAAAAAAGATCCCAAGTACTGCGGCAAAGCCGGCGAACTGCTCAAAGACATGTTGAAAATGACCGGCCGGATCTGATCCGGCAGCAACGACTCAACACCCGCCAAACACCCCACGCTCTTCCGGCGGAAGCCTTTTTCCGCCGGAAGCAGACGGGTGCTATCCACTGAAAAGCAGCAGACAAGCAAGGTGTTTACATGAGCGACCTCAAAGAAGCCATCGATCGCCGCCGCGAAGAGATCATCCGGATGCGGCGTGAATTGCACCGGATTCCTGAGCCGGCCTACACCGAAGAAAAGACGGCCGGGTACGTCGCCGAACAACTCGCGCGGTTGGCAATCCCGGTACGCACCGGTATCGCCCGCTTCGGCGTCGTGGGGACGCACCGCTTTGCGCAGCCCGGAAAAACAGTGATGCTGCGCAGCGAACTCGATGCCCTGCCCGTGGCCGAACAGACCGGCTTGCCGTTTGCTTCGCTGCATCCGGGTGCCATGCACGCTTGTGGTCACGACGGCCATATGGCCATGGTGCTAGGTGCCGCCATGGTCCTGCGCGACCTCGACCCGCCCCTTTGCGGGGCAATCAAATTCGTTTTCCAGCCGGCCGAGGAGGGCCCGGGAGGGGCTGCCCCGATGATCGCGCAGGGCGTGCTGTCCGATCCCCAAGTCGATACGGTTCTTGGACTGCATCTTTGGCCCGGCCTGCCGGAGGGAACCGTGGGCATTCGGAATGGCCCCCTGATGGCGGCCATGGACCGCTTCGACATTCATATCAAAGGCAAAGGGGGTCACGGTGCCATGCCGCATCTCTGTGTCGACGCCCTGGAGATTGGCACCCAGGTGGTCGGCGCCCTGCAGCGCATCGTCAGCCGGCAGATGAATCCGCTGCAGCCGGCGGTCGTCACCATCGGCGAATTTCATGCCGGTGCCGCGTTTAACATCATTGCCTCCGAAGCACATCTTTCGGGAACCACACGCACCTTCGACACCGACATATGGCACTCCTGGGCCGAACGTATCGATCGGATCGTCAGCGGCATATGTGCATCCATGGGGGCCGAATATCGTCTGGATTACCGGCCGGGATATCCGGTGACCATCAATGACGAGCAAACTGCCCGCAGGGCGCGGGACTGGGCTGCGGCCGCCGTCGGTCACGAATCCGTGCTGATTCCGGAACAGACCATGGGTGGCGAAGATTTTGCCTTCTATCTACAGCGCACGCCAGGCTGTTTTATTTTTCTTGGCGCGGGGCGCCCGAATGTCGCGCCGTTGCATAGCCCATTCTTCGATTTTTCCGAAGATATTCTGCTAACCGGTGTGGAAATTTACTGCCGTGCGGCGCTGGATTTGCTGCGGGAAAACGGGTAGGCCCGGCAGGCGATCGCGCCCGAATGGGCTTGGACAAGTGAATTGCGAAATTCCAATACCCGCCGAAAGATTTGAGCCTGATCAGTTGTAGGGTGGGCATTGCCCACCACTATTGCCCGCAAACACCATCATCGGCTTCTGGCACCGATCCCGCCCAAGCGATCGGATAGACTCCGGATCGAACATAGAGCTGAAACGTTGAATACCGCCAATCACAGAGGCGATCAACATAAGACAATGGTGGGCGATGCCCACCCTACCTGCTGCCGTGCGGCGCTGGATTTGCTGCGGGAAAACGGATAGGCCCGGCAGGCGATCGCGCCCGAATGGGCTTGGACAAGTGAATTGCGAAATTCCAATACCCGCCGAAAGATTTGAGCCTGATCAGTTGTAGGGTGGGCATTGCCCACCACTATTGCCCGCAAACACCATCATCGGCTTCTGGCACCGATCCCGCCCAAGCGATCGGATAGACTCCGGATCGAACATAGAGCTGAAACGTTGAATACCGCCAATCACAGAGGCGATCAACATAAGACAATGGTGGGCGATGCCCACCCTACCTGCATGGATTTGCTGCGGAAAAACGGATAAGCCCGGCAGGCGATCGCGGACAAGTGAATTGCGGGATTCAGATACACGTCCGAAAGATTTGAGCCTGATCAGGGGGTGGAAAGTACTTTGATCAATTCGGCAACCATATGGCTGACGCTCACCGTCTCGGCCGGCAGCGATGGCCGGGGTGGTTGAACGAGGGTGTCCGTTACGATCAATTTTCGCAAAGGCAGATGCGCAAAGCGCTGCGCGGCATCGCCGACCATCAGTCCGTGGGTGGCCGCTATAGTAATTTCTGGCAGACAGCCATGCGCTAAAAGCGCCTCGACGGCCGAGACCATCGTTCCGCCCGTGCTGATCATGTCATCGATCACGACCGGCGAACGATTACGTACGTCTCCGACCACGCGACGCGCACTGACTTGTCTTCCGCTCAGGCGCACTTTCTGAATATGCGCGACAGGCAGGTCCAAAAGATCGGCATACTGCTGGCCGAGCTTTACCGCCCCAAGATCGGGGGCGACAATGATGCTGTCCGCTGAAAGCGACTGGCGCAAAGCCTGGGCCAGCAGCGGAACGGCCGAGAGATGCTCCAGGTGCGCAGAGAAAAAGCCTTCGATGGCCGGATTGTGGAGATCCACCGTCAGGATGCGTTCGAAGCGCGTGTACAGCAGATCCGCAATCAAGCGCGCACCCACGGCTTCTTTACCATGTACCCGTCGGTCCTGGCGAGCATACCCGAAATACGGCACCACCGCTGTGAGGCGGACGGCACCGCGCCGGCGGCAGGCATCGGCCAGCAACAGAAGTTCCAGCAGGTGCTTGGAAGCGGGCGGGCTGGTAGGTTGAATCAGGTAAACATCATTTCCCCTCAGCGTATCGTCCACCGAGACCTGAATTTCCCCATCCGGAAAATCTTCGATCGTGCAGGGTGTCAGTTGAACGTCGAGAGCCGCGGCGATCGCTTCAGCCAGTATAGGATTGGCGCGTCCCGCCGCAATGTTCATGCGCATGTGTTTCTCCTCATCCGTCATCTGCGCCGCACCGTCCGGTTTCGGCGGGGGTTTGTCACCCATGTGTATCGGTTAGAGTTGTAGTTGTAGGGTGGGCATTGCCCACCACTATTGAGCAAACAACACCATCGATTTCGGACATTGATCCCGCCCAAGCGATCGGATAGACACCGGCTCGACCATAGGGATGGAACGTTGAATACGGCCAATCACAGAGCGATCAACATAAGACAAATGGTGGGCGGTGCCCACCCTACCGGGCTATCAGTTACCCGGTTTTTATTTCGATACGTTTTTTTTCGGATTCCCTGGTCTTTTTTAATCTGACGGTCAAAACGCCTTGCTTGTATTCTGCTTCAACTTTGTCCGGATCTACTTCGGTCGGCAACTGGACCGTACGAGCAAAGTAACCATACGAGCGTTCGACGCGGTGCTGGTTTTCGTCCTTTTCTTCTTTTTCCTGTTTCTTTTCACCCTTGATGCTCAACATCCTACCTTCAAGTGAGATATCAAGATCCTTGTGATCAACCCCCGGAATTTCGGCGCGTATGGTGATGTCTTTTTTCCCCTCGCTGATATCCAGACTGGGAGCCCAGCGCCCTTCGCGCATGAATTCCGTGCTCGGAAAAAAGTCTTCGCCGAAAAAACGATCCATGAGATTATCGAACTCTCTGCGAAATTCGGTCACTTCCTGATTTCTTTGTTTCCTCCAAGGGATCAAGTTCCTCATGGTTGTACCTCCTTTCTCGTACTGCCGTCCTGTTTCCAAGACGCCAAACCTACTGACCTGCATGCCTTGTTTTGGGTTCGATAAAATGGGACAGGTAAGAAAGGAAGGATGAACACATGAAGTCCGTGAAACACCCTCCTTGCCTTACGGCCATTTTAATGTCCACAAAGAAGGCATTTTACATGATGTCAGTGCGGCGCTACCACGTTTGCGCAAAAAATATTGCTCTCTTTCGGGCTGTCAAGGTCCCTTGAACGCAGCCAGCAATTCTCGCTGAACAGCATTCGTTTGGGTCCAATGCGCGCACAGCACGTTCAGGTCATGGTCCGGTTCACCGGTCACACATTTTAAGTGCCGCTAAGGGTGCGCTTCGGGCGGCCTGGAAACTCGCTGCGCTCAAACAGTCCAGGCCGCTTTTCCTGCGCTGCACCCAAGCGGCACTAAAAATGTATGGCCAATGGTGCCCCGGACCATGACCTGAACGCACTGTGAAGGTTCACCGAGAATTGCTGGAACGCAGCAAGTGTTATTAGGGTATCACCTCGGCATCTGCGCCGCACCGGCCGGTTTCGGGTGGGGGTTTGTCACCAATGTGTATCGGTCAGGCGAAACAAAAGCGTCAGGTGCCGATCGCGTATGCCAAATGCGTCCAAGGAAACACCCACTGCGAAATCCGATCTTATACCGGGATCCAAAGCTATGCGGACCGGCAGTTTATCGGAAAGATACCCGTCACCCGCACAGTGTGCGCAGCCATAGTAACCGTGATCACCGGTGCCGCGGCATGCCGGGCAAACGGTCCAGAGCGGGACCATCACGGTGATAGTGCCGCCGCGCCGAGCCTGCTCGCGCGTCAACGGCACCTCGAACATCAGGTCCCGCATTCGTCGCGATCTGGGCCGCACGTCGAATGAGCTCTCCCGAAGCCACCCAAAAACGTCATCAAAAGAAGGCCCGAACGATCTCGAAAAAGAAAAGCGTCCCACATTCACGGGTCTATTCTCCGGCACAAGCGGCTCCGGGCCCGAATAGGGGGTGCGCCCTGAAGGCTGAACCGGACGGTGCCTGTCCAGCGACCGCTGGTAGCTTATCCGCTTTTGGGTATCTCCTAAAACAGAATAGGCCTCCTGAATTTCTCTGAAACGCTCGCTGTCGCCTTCATAATGATCAGGATGATACGCCTTGGCCAACTCGCGAAAGGCCGATTTGATTTCTTCTGACGATGCGGTCGAAGAAACGCCGAGAATTGCGAAATAGCTCTTAGCCATGGTTCCCTCGCTCAAAAGTCATTGTCCCCCAGGAATCCCCTGATTGGGGCGTCACCGATTGATATGGCCAGGCAGGTATAGAACGAGACGGCGACAAAGAGAGCGTCTTATGAATCAAAATATGACAAAAAATTAACCGCCCGATTTTATATTGTCAATCCCTTTCGCCACCCGCCCGGGAAGCCTCTTCACCTGTCGGGCAGACCTTGTGTTCGCCCACGGAGCGATGTCCAATAGCGATCGATTCCGGATAGGTTTCCTTGAACACACGACAATTTGACAATCGGAATTGACGGTGTACGTTACCATCTAACTGGATGGCATATGGATGTCAGGAGGATGGCAATGAGCGTACAGGCGTTTCGGCCGAGAGCCGGGGACATAACCGAAAAGATCACCATCAATTTGGGGGTGGTTGACCTGGGGCAGATCGATTTATTGGTGCGGGAAGGGTTCTATTCCAACCGCAGCGACTTGATCCGAACGGCAATCCGCAACCAGTTGGCGACCCATTCAGAGGTGGTCAGGCAAACGGTGGCGCGCAAAACCTTTGTCCTCGGTTCGCAGCATTACAGCCGCCGCGACCTTGAGGCCGTGCAGGCCGCCGGCCAGACACTTCAGATCCAGGTGTTGGGTCTGGCCAGTATTGCCGAGGATGTATCACCCGAACTCGCCCGCGCCACCATCGCGTCAATGGTCGTGCTGGGCGTATTGCATGCCAGTCCGGCGGTCAAGGCCGCCTTGGCGGATAGAATCCACTGATGGCATTGCGCTTGATAATAACGCGTCTTTCGGGTTCCAAACGCCGGCGGACCATCCATCCGGCTCACCGCACTAATGTGCGAATTGAATCATTAGGAGACACTCATGATCGATATAACGACACTATCGGGAATGCGCGAAGCAACCCGCTTAACCCGTGCTGGGCAACTGAATGAAGCGGTTGCGACCATTCAACGCACCTTGCAAGGTGCACCGGGAACCAACCCGGCGGCCGAGGCCCCCGGCACTGCAACGCAAACGGCGCAACGCCTCCGTATCAGCGAACACGGGATAGGGACCCACATCCATGCGCCGCGACGGCCTTTTTTAGGCTCAGAAGGACGCCGCAAGCCTGCCCCAACGGCTGAGAGCCACGAGGGCGCGGCCACACCGCCGCTCTTCGGCGCCGGCCGGCATGAACAGTGGCGCAGAAAGTGGCACGGCTTTGGCGGGCCAATGCCCAGGCCTGAACCTTTCCCCGCGCACACTCCCGACACCATACCGGACGGAGGGCGCTTTGTCTCAGGTACGTATACCAATCACGCCGGCACGCGCAGTTACAAGCTCTATATTCCAAGCGGCTATCACGGTCAGCCGCTGCCCCTGGTGGTCATGCTGCACGGGTGTACGCAAACCCCCGACGATTTCGCCGCCGGTACCCGCATGAACGTGCTCGCCGAAGAACACCAATGCTTTGTGGCCTATCCAGCCCAGTCCCCTGCAGCCAACAGTTCGAAATGCTGGAACTGGTTCGAGTCGGCCGACCAGCAGCGCGACCAGGGCGAACCGTCCATCATTGCCGGAATTACCCGCCAGATCACCGGCAGCTATCCGATTGACCGGCGCCGGATATACTTGGCCGGGCTATCGGCCGGCGGCGCGATGGCGGTGACCCTGGCAATGACCTATCCGGATCTGTATGCGGCGGTTGGTGTCCATTCCGGACTTCCCTATGCCGTCGCCCAGGATCTTCCGTCCGCGTTCAGCGCAATGCACAGCGGCCAGGCGACCCCGGCCGGATGGCATACTGCGGGCGCGCCAAGCGCGCAGCCCTGTGCGGTGCCTGTACCCGCCATCGTGTTCCACGGCGATAGCGACACGACGGTGCATCCGAACAATGGCGATCAGGTGATTGCACAATGGACACTGTCGCATGGGCAGCAGGCGACACCGTCCGAGGGTGGCGCCACGCCACACATGCGTGTCCAGCGCGGACAGGTCCCGCATGGTCATGCCTATACACGCACCACTTACAACAATGCGAGCGGACAACCCGTCGTGGAGCATTGGCTGGTACATGGGGCCGGCCATGCCTGGTCGGGCGGCAGTTCCCGCGGCACCTACACCGATCCCCAAGGGCCGGATGCCTCCCAGGAGATGCTGCGCTTTTTTTACGACCACCCACAGGGCGAGGTTCGGTGAGTTGCCGCGTCAACGTGGCACGGGCGCCTGCTTGGGGGCAACACCCCCAAGCAAGCGCTTGTCGGCTCACGTGAGATAGTCTTACAGGGCAGCAAATTTTTCCATCAGCCAAAGCAACAGAAAAATGATGCCGACGGCCGCAAATAACTTGATTCCGAAAATGATTTGTTCGCCCATAGTGGGTGTCTTTGCTGAATAGTCGATTTCAGGATCCTTAGTGGGGCGGTCCTCAACAGGCTCGGGCAATTTAAGACGGGGTTTTCGCATAAAAAAGGCTCCTCATATACCATACAGGGATCCACGCAGGTCATACAGCCCGCGGCCTGAAAGCAGTGGACCCTCAGCGCAACCGATTGGAAGCCGGAATAAATGACACCGCATCCGTTTGCTGCAGATCAGACAAGGAGATCCACAGGATTGCAGGTGCAATTGTCATCCACAGGCTTTAAATGCCGATCACGAATGACGGCCAGGAGGTGCTCTGATGGGAATTGCCGCGCGGTCTGCACGATGGGCGAGGCGGGCGTCGTACTCGGTAAGAAAGGGCACGGAATTCCAGGTAAAATTAAACGAATTGTGCCCGAGAATCAATGCGGCCTTGAATAGGCCATCGATAGAATTTAAAGTGCTTCGTCTATCGAGGGTGAAGACCGAAACTGCAGACCTTTCGAAAGCAGCGGCAAAAAGAATTGTCTTTTGACCGGCCCCAATGTCTTGCGGGCCAAAGGACCATTGTGGGTTCGGAACCACCTGTGACAGGCAGAGAACCAGCAATGAAGATATGATCAGCCGTACCTTGTGCTTGCTTTTTGCTGCCGACATCACTGCGCCCTCTCGCTAAAATCCGATGGTCACTCGGCCGAAAATATCACAGGACATATTTCAATACAATCATCACATGGTAGAAAAAACGAGACGCTGGAAAAAAGCCATGGGGTGTTCAAAAGCCCTGGGACCCCATGTGCGCATCCATTTAAAAAAGCTAAGCTACCGTGTGCATACAGCCCAGTAATTCTTCCACGCCGACGGTTGCGATTCCGGAATTGATATCGGACATGGCATAGGGAATGACCAACTCGCCGCTATGAATGATCGCTCCGCAGGAATAGACCACATTGGGAACATATCCTTCGCGTTCGCTGTCATGCGGGGCGAGTAACGGCTCACTCAGGCGGGCGATGACTTGGGTGGGGTCCTGAAGATCAAGCAGGACGGCGCCGATGCAGTACTGGCGCATCGGGCCGACGCCGTGGGTGAGCACAATCCAGCCGGCGTCGGTTTCGAGCGGTGAACCGCAGTTGCCGATCTGAATGAACTCCCATGGTGATTCCGGCACCTGGATGACATGTGAGGTTTGCCAGAAATGGATGTTGTCCGAGAACATGATGTGGTTGTTCTCTCCGTCCTGGCGCGAAAGCATGGCATAGCTTCCGTTGATTTTTCGTGGAAAAAGCGCCAGACCCTTGTTCTTGACGGCTTTGCCGTTGAGCGTCAGGACATTGAAGGTGATGAAGTCTTTGGTTTCGATCAATTGCGGCAGGATCGTGGTGCCGTTATAGGCCGTGTAGGTCGCGTAGTAGGTGGCCTCCCGGTTTTCGTTCAGGAATTGAACGAAACGGGCATCCTCGATGCCTCGGCTTTCGTTTTTGGAAACGGGAAAGATGACCCGTTCGGATATGCGATGATCCGCGTGAAAGCTCACCTCGTAATTGGAATCCGCCAGCCAGCGCATGATTTCGAAAGTTCTTTTTTGGCGGGCATCTGCAAATTGCGGTGTTATCCGCAGCATTCCGAATTTTTCCAGCAACTGACTATATGTGAAATCTTCCGGCAGCAGGTTGAGTATATGGGCAGTGATGTCATTGCCGGCCCCCATCTCGTCTATCTTTCGCCGGAACGGACCTCGTTTGTAAACCGGGTCCAGGCGCAGATCCGGGGTTTCCACGAAATCGCTGATCGGGTCAAAAAGAAATTTGTTGCGCCGGTCAAGAACGCCGCTGCGAAATACAATAGACGAGATGTGGCCCTCACCGGTTGCCCGCAGACTCATGATAAAACGCATGGCACCCTTTTCCAGGTGGCTTTGATCAGGATGCGCAACAATGGAAGGGTTGAAAAGAGCGGCCGATTCTATAGAGTACTCTTTCGTGAAGTATGCGCCGACAAGGGATTTTTGCACATCGCTGAGCATTGTCTCCAGCGGGAGATAATCTTTCACAGCTGCCAGGTGCAGTTCGAAAATGTGCGCAAGGTTTTCGTGCCTTCCGGCAAAGTCCTTCATTATTTGCGCCATTAATTTTTCAGCCGGCGCAGGTGTCAGGCCCATGATGCGCTGAATGATCTTATTGATGCGATGCTTCTCATCGGGAAGATGCAGCCGGGTGATCACCCTCGAGGTATCTCCCATTATCTTGATCGCTTTTCTTTTTACGGTCGGCTTTTGCTTCTTTTTTGGCTTCATGGCGCTGAGTTCCTTGTTTCAATCGATATTTCCGTATCTGGTTATGCACTTCGCTCAAGTGACTATTGGCGAAGTGTTAAGTGTAAAGTTTAAAGTGTAAAGGGAGGCATTCTGTCGATTGGTTCATGCAGACAGCATTCATTTACACCGCCGGCCGGGAATCCGAGAGGCACAGGTTCACTAATTCGTCGATAACGGCCGTGCCGGCGCACATCACCGTGTCCGCCCCGCCCCAGTATATTTTGACGGTTCCGTCGGCTTCGGGGACAGCGCCGCAGGTAAAGACCACATTGGGCACATAGCCGCTTACTTCCCAGGGATCTTCGGGCTGCAGAATCCACTGATCGGAAACGCCGATGATGGTGGCCGGATCTTCCAGGGCGTGCAGGGCCGCGCCGAGGCGGTAGACGGTTCCGGACATGGTCTTGAAGACGCCGTGGTAAATATGCAGCCAGCCCCTGCCGGTTTTAAAGGGCGGCGCGCCCGGGCCGATTTTCATTTCATCCCAGTGGTAGGCCAATGGTTTCATGATCACCCGGGAATCGCCCCAATGAACCAAGTCCGGGGAATAGGAGACCCAGATGGACCAGGGGGAAATCTCTGAATGCGGCCGGTCCAGGCGTGCATACCGGCCGCCAAACTTTTCAGGAAAAATGACCACGTTGCGCAAGTCGGCTTGGGTGATCAGGGAAATTCGTTCGACTTTTTCAAAATCCCGTGTGCGCGCCAGGGCGATGCGCACGCCGTGACGGGAATAGGCGCTGTAGGTCAGCAGGTACGCGTCTTCCACCGGAGAAATACGCAGGTCTTCGACCCCGAAAGCTTCATATTCCGCAAAAACCGTATCGGTTGAAGGGATCAGAAAAGGTTTGGGGTGGACCGTGAAGGAAAAACCGTCGTCGCTGTCGGCCCGGCCGATGATCGAGCGCCCGTTGTGCAGATGAGATCTGAAGAGCATGATGTAGCGATCGTTGTGTTTGACGACGCCCGCATTGTGCACTGTCGCTACCGGATAGGGCACATCGTGCCGCGTCAGCACGGGGTTGTTTTTATAACGGCGTATGATCGAAGGATGGGCCATGATCGTCTGTCCTGTAAAATATTGAATAAGGATGCGATGATACTGCAGCCTATGTTCGGTTTTGGATGGATCAGGCCTTTTCAAGAATTTCTTGATAGACCTGGGTATAGCCGTCAATCATACGTTCGACGGTGAAGCGGCGTTCGACCTGCTGCCTGCAATAGGCCCGGTCGATATCTGTGAGCCTTGCGACTGCATCGACAGCCTCCTCCACGGTACAGACCAAAAAGCCGCTGCGGCCGTTTTCGATAAGCTCGGGCATGCTGCCCCGGTTAAAGGCGATCACGGGCGTGCCGCAGGCCATCGATTCGATCACCGACAAACCGAAAGGCTCGTTGAACTGGATCGGGTGCAGCAGCGCCAATGCGTTGCCAAGCAGCCGGTTGCGCTCGGCCGGCCCGACGCTGCCGGCATAAACCACCTGCGCGTTGTCGATGTGCGGCGCGACGTATTGGTCGAAGTAGCCCTGATCCTGAATGATCCCCGCCATGATCAACTTTTTACCACAAGCCTTGGCGATGCGCAGGGCTTCGCGGGCGCCTTTGTCCTGGTGAATGCGCCCGAAAAAAAGCAGATAATCCTCCGGTTCAGGTTGGAAATCGAACTGGGTCAGATCGATGCCGTGATACACGGTTCGGATATAATCAAGATCCGTCGACCGGTCGGCATCGCTGATGGACACATAAAACGTCCGGCCGTTGTACTTCTTGTACACCGGTAAAATCCCGGGCGAGGAAAAGCCATGGATGGTGGTCACCACCGGGGTAGTGGTCATGCCGCTATAGGTCAGCGGCAGAAAGTCAAAATGGTTGTGGATCAGGTCGTATGCGCCGGCATGCTCGAAGAGTTCAGAAATGTGCAGGCACTCCCAAACCTTGGCGATGAGCGTGCGGTCTTCTTCATAGCCCTGCGGGCAAACAGCATGCAGCACGCCGCTGGTCAGTGAATCCGCTGTGGCAAACAAAGTGACATCATGACCGCGCGCGACCAATCCTTCGGTCACCAGGGATGCCACACTCTCCCAGGGGCCATAGTGACGCGGCGGCGTGCGCCAGGCAATCGGCGACAGCATTGCGATACGCATGATGGCGCCTCTACCCCTCAACCTTCGAAGACCTGGGCTGTTTCAGCACCTCGTCGGCATAGAGCTTCTGCAGCGTCATCAGTGAAAGCAGCCAGGCCAGAGAGGACTCGGCGCCCTCGTTCTGGTTGATGCCGTCGGCCATCAATCCGTCCCGGCAACCACCGGTCTTGGGATCATAAAGCGGCAAATTGAGGTCATTGTGCCCGAGGAACCAGTTGAAACACATGACCGCATGGTCGAACCAGGTTTTGTCGCGGGTGACCTCAAAGGCTTGCACACACGCTTCGACCATGGAACTGGCCTCGATGGGCTGCTGGTCAAAACGAGCGCGTGGCCCGCCGCGTGTATACCACCCGTTGCTGCCGATAGGCACAAAGTGACCCTCTTCGGTTTGTACGGCAATCAACCACTTGAGAGATAAAAGCCCCATATCGACCATGTCGTGACGTTCCATCGCGCGGCCGGACAACAGCAGCGCCTGGGGCAGTTTGCCGTTGGCATAGTTCAGCGTGCTTTCAGGCCAGGGCCAATCGTCGGTCGCATTGTTTTTGAACGGGTCGAAAAGCCGGTCAGCGAGAAGGTCCCGGATCCTGCGTACATCGCTGTCTCCGGAAAATTGATCCAGGTAGGCCTGCATGCCCACCAGGGAAAAGGCAATGGCGCGCGGCGAATGAAAATCTTCCGCAGCGTGCAGGGCTCTTTTGAAAAGGGTCGTGCTCAATGCCAGATGCCCGGGATTGTTTAGAAACGCCACCGCCTTGCCAAGGCTCCACAGTGCCCGACCATGCGCATCTTCCGACCCGATCTCTTCCATCCATTGTCGTGAGTAGGTCATGAAGTTGCGAAAGCGTCCTTTTTCTTCATTGAAGGCATACAGAAGAAATCCAAGATAATGGCCGCACAGCGAATCGAGGCCCCAGCCATTGGTAGGCAGGTATTGTTGTCCCATTGAAGCGACCAGCAAGGCTCTGGCGTTATCATCGGTGCAGTAGCCATGGCTGCGATCGGGGATAGTATACGTGGCGTGCTGCAAAATGCCGGTATCGTCGGTAAAGGCTTTCAAGTGATCGAGCTTGATCTCCGGAAGCTCGAAATGGGTGATGGCCTTGATGCTCTCGACATAGGAGTGCCGCGGGCGCGGGCTGCGGGTCCGGTTCACCTGAACCTGCCTGAACACCTGCAGATATTTACGGGACACCTCCGTCCAGACCGCTTCGCGGCTGAACAGGTAGGCCTTTTTGCGCATGGCGTGCCGCTCGACATCGTTGTTCAGCAAAGCGATGATCTGTCCGGCCATGGCATCCGGATCGCTGAAGGGCACAATCCTTCCCCGCTCTTCGGCAAGCATCTCGGTAGCGTACCAGTACGGGGTTGAAATAACGGCTTTGCCGGTGCCCATGGCATAGGCCAGGGTGCCGGAAGTAATCTGGGCTTCATCGAGATACGGTGTGACATAGATATCGGCAATGCCGAGAAACTCGCACAGTTCGTTTATTTCGACAAACCGATTTTGAAAGATGACATGCTCGCCGATGCCGAGTTTGCGCACGAGCTGCTGCAGCATGATGCGATAAGCATCCCCCTGGGATGCCAAAATCTGCGGATGGGTCGCGCCCAGGACGATATAGACCACGTCCGGATGCTGTTGGATGACCGCCGGAAGCGCCTGCAACACAGTTTCAATGCCCTTGTTTGGGGAAAGCAATCCGAAAGTGAGCAGTACTTTTTTGCCTTCCACACCAAATTTATCTTTGTTGAAGCTGGGGTCGATAAAGGGCGTGTCCGGAATGCCATGATGGATAAAGACGATTTTGTCTTCGGGCACGCCATAAATATCCTTGAGGAAGTTGGCTGCCTTGTGGCTCATCACAACCAGTTTGTCGGACAGATCGGAGAGCTTGCACATGACATCGCGATACTCGGGCGCGGGATCCTTTAAAACGGTGTGCAGCGTCGTCACGACCGGCATGCGCAGATCGCCCAACAGGGTCAGCAGATGACTGCCGGCCGGCCCGCCGAAAATGCCGTATTCATGCTGCACGCTGACAATATCCGTCTGACTGATATTGAGGAACTGAGCGGCAGTGCGGTAGTCGCTCAATTTATTCTGGTTGAGTTCGAAGCGCACTTTTTCAGGATATGCGTATCCTCCGGGTTTATCGTTCATGGCCGCTGCCCAGTTGAAAATATCGGGTGCTTCCGCCGACAACCCTTCAACCAGATCCGTGGTGAAGGTCGCAATGCCGCACTGGCGAGGACTGTAATTGCCAATGACGGCCACCGAACCGATTCCCTCATAATACTTGATAACTGCTGACATACCGCCTCCTTCTATAAAGCGACTTTTCAGGCGCGCTCGAACTCTTTCCCGCGGGCGGTATGAACAGACTCCATTCCTTCCGATCGAAGAACGGTGTAAATGCGGATCGCATGCGGTTCGTTCAAAAGGCTTCTTGTCCCTAGTAAAACGCCGAACATTTTGGATCTTAAATGGCGATCCAAGCATTTTCGCGTTTGCCACTCCACGAGAAGGTTTAATTGGTTATTGTTTTCGATAGCACCAAAAAGGGTATGACTCAGGCAGCCCTCTTCCTTTTCCATTGCCGCCATCACCGAGAGAAGCGTTTGCACCAACTCCTTCTGTTTTTCCGGAATTACGTTCATGATTATTTTAACGATGATCATTGTGGTCGCCTCTCGGCAATGCCGGCCCTTAGTTAAGGTGATGTCGCACTCTGTGTGCCGCCTTCTTCACCGGTCCCGCCCTCAGGTTCATTGACGGTAAAGTGTTGTTCCGGCCTGCGACATCTCTGCCCGTGCCCTTTCAATCGCCGTTTGAATGTTCTTTATGGCATAGTTGAGATTGTCTCCGTCCATGACGGTCTTTCTGGCAATGGGCGCAATTGCTTGGATGCCTTTCGAAGTCAAGTCGTTTGAAAGATATTGTTGGATTTCCTTGGACTTGGCCACGTAGGCTTTGAAATCGTCTTTAACCCCAATGCTGTTGAGCGCTATATCGCCATAGATGTTGCCAAGTTCGCCACGGCGCTGCTCACTGAGTTCCTGTATTTGCGTGTCTTTGTATTGATTGCCTTCCTTTTTCCATTCCTTGAAATAGGTCTGGCCCCGAGCTTTCATTTCATCTGCGTTTTTGGCAAAGTCCTTCTCCATTTTTTCAACTTCCGACAGGTTTTTTGAATACAGATCGAAAGCCCTCTTCACATCGGATTGACCAGACTTTGTCAGTTCATCGAGCGAGGCGCCTGTGGCATCCAGCTGCACCACAACCCGTTTGATATTGTTGTCCATGGCCTGCATCGTTGTTGCGGCATCTTCTGAACGCTGAATGCCGGTGGTTGCGCAGCCGCCCATGATGATGCCGGCGCCGGCGAGGAATGCCAGAATGAAAACTTTGTGCCCCTTGTCTTTCGTGCGTAATTTCATGTATCTCTCCTGTTTGCGTTTCAGTTCTTTTAGTTTTCGTGCCAAGATCAATGTGTTTCAGATTTGCATGAGCGCTATCCCCTTTTTATCAAATGCTTCGACCATGGCCATGCCGTTTCACGGGTCATGTCAATTTCTCTCAAGTTCAAGAGCCGCAAGGGTAATAACGATTAGAATACAATCTTCGTGCCAGGTTGCAATTGGCCGTGTGGGGTGTCGATCCCCCTGAGATAATAAGGTATCCGTTTTAACCGTGTCTTTTAGAAAAGTCTTCACGGCCGTATTAAAGGGTCTTATTTAACCGATGGTCTTATATGGCCACTTTTCGGCCGCTACGTCCCAGGCAGGGTTTTGAATTGGGATTCTGCGCAGGACAAGCGCAGGTGCAGTCGTATGGGGCGGGGATTATGTTTTTTTTATATTGAGCTTACGCATGCGGGCGCGCAGTGTGCTGCGTTCGAGACCGAGGATTTCTGAAGCACTTTTTTCGCCGCTCACTTTCCACTGAACCTGTTCAAGTACCCGCGTGATATAGTCACGTTCGACATCCTCCAGGGTACGCACGGCTTTTGAGATATCTTTATGCGGCGTTTTCAGCTCATCCACCAGGCGCAGTTTGGGACCCGAGGAGCTGATTACCGCCCGTTCGAGGACATTCTCTAGTTCGCGTATGTTTCCCGGCCACCGATAGCTCTGCAGCGTCTCCATCACGCTCACCGGCACCATTTCGATGGATTTGCCCATTCTTTTTGAAATCTTGTTGACGTAGAAGTTCACCAGAAGCGGGATGTCTTCCATGCGATCCCTCAGGGGCGGCATGGTGATCGGGAATATATTCAACCGGTACCACAGATCCTCGCGGAATCGGCCTTCACGGACCTCCACTTCCAGATTGCGATTGGTGGCGGCAATGATGCGGACATCCACCTTCTTCGTATCGGAGCTGCCCAGACGTTCGAACTCGCCGTTTTCGATCACCCTGAGCAGCTTGGGTTGTAATTCCAAGGGCAGTTCGCCGATCTCGTCTAAAAACAAGGTGGCGCCGTTGGCCACCTCGAATCTGCCCAGGCGTCTGGAATGCGCGCCGGTGAAAGCGCCTTTTTCATGGCCGAAGAGTTCGCTTTCAATCAGGTTCGAGGGCAGGGCGGCGCAATTCATCTTAACCAGGGCACGATGCTTGCGCAGGCTCGTGCCGTGAACCGCGCGCGCCACCAGCTCCTTGCCAGTGCCGGTTTCTCCGAGAATGATCACGTTGGTGTCTGTGTCGGCGATCTGCTCGACCTTGTAGAACACGTAATTGATGGCATTGCTTTGGCCGACAATGTTCTCATGGTTGTATACCAGTTTGATCTCTTCCTGAAGATAGGCTCTCTCGGCTTCGAGCCGGTCTTTGAGCTTCTTGATTTCAACTAGAGCGTCTTCGGCTGTTTGCCGGCTTTGTTCCGCCTGCGCCATCGCCACGCTGAGTTCAGCCGTCCGCTTTTCAACAAGCTCCTCGAGATGTCTTTTGTAGTATTCACGCTCGGTCACATCCTCGATCGCCAGTAGAATCAACTCTGTTTGGTTGCCATCGCGATTGATGCGCCGGGCATTCAGATGCATGATCTTGCGGCCGATGGTCTCAAAGATATGTTCCACCTCAAAATCATTGAAGACGCTATTGCGGGGAAGGATGTCTTCAAGCAATTCTCTGAGCTTGGGGATGTCCCATTGCCGGTTGCCGAGGTCGTATATCAAGACGCCTTCAGTCTCATTGGGCTTGACGTTGAAGGACCGGTAAAATGAAACATTGGCCCGTATAACCTTCAAGTCAGGATCAAGCACGATCAACGGTTCCCGAATCGAGCCCAGTATGTTCTTGAATATGTCCAAAAAGTTTTTTTGCATTCACTACCTCACCTATCATCGCCGGCTTGTCGCATGGCGCAGGCTCGGTCAGCGGCTGCATTCATCGTAGCGCCGCCCGGGTGCATCGGGGCGGTCAATGCCACTGTCGTGCCGCCGCCCGGGGAACTTTCGATGTCAAACGTCCCTTCTAAAAGCACCAGCCGTTCGCGCACACTGAACAAACCGAACCCTTTGTCGGTCTCGGCATCGGTCCGCCATGGGGTTTGCGTGTCAAACCCGGTCCCGGTGTCACTGACCACAAGCTTGATCCGCCCATCCATATGGGTCATCGCGACCCGCGCGCAATTGGTTTGGGCGTGCTTTTTCACATTAAAGAGCAGTTCCCGGACAGATTGAAACAACAGCACCTTGACCGCTTCTTCAACCGGGTAATCCCCTTCATCGACTTCAATTTCGACATCCAGGGCGTGGGTTTTCTTCATCCAGCGGGCCAGCCATCCGAAAGCTTCGGATAGACCTTGCTGGAATAAAACCGGCGGTGACAATTCGGCCGAAAGGTTGCGCGTAGCCTTCAGGGCCTGCAGGATCAGATCGTACGCGTTTTTAAAGGCCGGCTGCTGCTCCGCAGCGGTTTCCGCGATCCCGAGGTCCATATGGAGCCTGGCCCCGGCCAGCAACTGCTGCAAATGGTCATGCATCGTTTCGGCCAATCGGCGCCGCTCGCGCTGTTCCGCCATGGTCAGTTCAAGCGATAGCCGGGCCAGCTGGCCGGCCCTGTGCGCCAGCTCGCCCTGGGCCTTTTGCATGGCAAGCTCCTGCTGCTTGCGTTCGGTCACGTCGATCAAGGCCAGACGCCATCCCCTGAAATGCTTTTGCGAATCGAACATGGATCTGGCGATGACTTGCACCCACGACGGCTGATCGTCATTGCCCCGAAGGCGTATCTCACAGGAAGATCGATTTTTATCGGTGATCATATTGTTCAGATAAGCGTAAAAGGCGGCGCTATCCGCCGGATGCACTGCCCGGGCGAAATATGCGTCTTCCGCCAGGTTCCCGGATGGGGTCGACAGAGGGACGGCGGCCTGGTTCACCCGTTCGATCAAGCCCTTGCTGTTCAGGGTCACAAAGCCCACCGGCGCCGAATCGTAAAGCTCAAAGTAATCGTTGCGCGCGGCTTCGAGCTCTTTGGTTGACCGGTTCAGTTCCTGATTTTGAAGCTCGAGTTCGATCTGGTACACTTCGATTTCATTGAGCAGGCGCAGCCATTCTATTTGCTCGCCGTCCGGTGTGGTTGCCCCGCGCTGCTGCATGACTTGCTCGGCCTGCTGGCGCAACGATTCGAGAGCCGTCTCATTTTTGAATTTCCGCTCCATGGGATCCCCCTTTTAGCCTTTTCAGATTTTCGGAGGGGCAACGCGCTTGGATTCTCGAACAGTGTCCACAGCCGCTGCGCACTTTGCACTCTTTTCTTCCAGATCGGCTTGCGCTTTTTTTTGCATATCGATGTTGACAAAGGTCAGCACGGCCCCTTGGATGGCATTCGTCCGGCGGTGCACCATGATGGACATTCGGTACCATTGCCCGTCCTGGGTGCATACTTCCTCTTCAAAGCCTGTCTGGCTTTGGACCACCCGGCGCACCCTTTGCGTAAGGTTCTCGTACCGCAGGTTGTGGGAAATATGATCCAGCGGCCGGCCCGCATCCGTTGCTATCAAATTGATCAGGCGGGCGGCCTCGGCAGTGAACTGCTTGATCCGCAGTTCCGTGTCCGTAAACACGATGGCGATCCGGGTGCTGTTGAGCACATCGGTGATGGAGTCATAGGCGTCCTGAACCTCTTCGATTTTACCGTAAAGCTCGTTGTTGACCGTGGAAAGCTCCTCGTTGAGCGACTGAAGCTCCTCTTTCGAAGATTCCAGTTCCTCGTTGGTGCTCTGAAGCTCTTCATTGGAGGAATGCATCTCCTCGTTGACCGATTTGAGCTCTTCGTTGGAGGCTTCCAGATCGCGCAGGGTCGTGTGATAATTGTCGCGCACGATGGCCAGATCCTGTTCGAGCGCAGTGTTGCGCAGGCCGACCGCCGTGCCGGCTTTGGGGTTCACGCTGTTGCCCTTTTGCAGTGAGTCTGCCGGCACTTGCTCAAAAAGCACCATGAAGCAGTCCTTGAGCTGCGGCGCGTTGATGGGTTTTACGATCAAATCGATCTTGATATGCTCGCCGTTGGTCTTGATCCACAGCCCATTTTTGCGGATCTGACGGTTGTCCTGGCCGGCCTGATGCAAGGCGCTGGAAAGGGCCATGCGCACACCTTCGCGGGCCATGTCCACAATGTGCAACTTGGCCTTTCCCTGGGCCGGTTCCAGGTAGTTGCCGGTCCGCCCGTGGATGTAAAGAATGGTTCCGCCGTGATCCACGACCGCACAGGCGGGCGTGTGCTCTTCCAAGAGCAAACGCGTAACGACCCGGTCCATGTCATCGTCCAATCGGCCGCCTTCCCGCTGGGGCTTGGGGTCTGTTTGGTTCAGCGCTCTTTTTCCTCCGGTTGGAAACTGGATGCGGGGGCGAATATTGGGGTGCTCTGTTTTTCGATACAGGCTGAATTTTTTATCAATGGGCTGAAAAATCTCCGCAAAACGGCCGGTACTCTCCGAGATGCCGAGAAACAAGACGCCTGTGGGCTTTAAGCTGTAATAGAAAAGCGGGATCACCTTGCCTTGGGCGACCGGCTCGAGATAGATGAGCAAATTGCGGCATACCAGCAGGTCCAGGTTCATGAACGGCGGATCCCGCAAAATGTTTTGCTCGGCAAATACCACCGCCTCGCGGATCTCTTTTTTAATCTGGTACTGATTATCCCCCGGCACGAAAAAGCGTTCCAGCCGTTCGGGGCTGACGTCGGTCGCAATGTTTACGAGGTAGACGCCCTGACGGGCTTTTTCGATGGCCTTGGCATCGATGTCCGTGGCGAAAATCTGTACTTCGCGATGAATATTGAGTTCGCGCATGCATTCTTTGACCAGGATGGCCACCGAGTAGGCCTCTTCGCCGGTGGCGCACCCCGGGATCCATGCCCGGAAACTGTCGCTGTCCCGCAACCGGACAATCAGATCCGGGAGTACTTTTGCTTTCAAAAAAGCAAATACTTCCGGATCCCGGAAAAAGTTGGTGACCCCGATCAGCAGGTCCTGGAAAAGGGCCTTGGGCTCAGCGGGATTATTTTGCAAAAATCCAAGGTACGCCGATGCGCTGCTGTTGCGCGTGACACTCATGCGCCGCTGGATGCGCCGGACGAGGGTACTTTTTTTGTACAGGGAAAAATCATGCCGGGTGCGCTCCGCCAGAAATGACAGGATCATTTCCAACTCGGTGGCGTGGGGGTGATCTTCCCGCGGCACGTCACGGAGGGCAGCCGGATACGTGAAATAGGTCATCAACTGCCCGGGCATGCGGGACGGGGCCAGCACGTAGTCTACCAGTCCGGTTTCGATCGCGCTGTGGGGCATTCCCCAGTGTCGCGCCGAGGCCTCGTCTTGCGCGACCGTCACACCGCCTTTCTCTTTGATCTGCCGCACCCCCTGGGTGCCGTCGGTCCCTGTGCCGGATAAAATGACGCACCCGGCCGCCTCGCCGCGGTCATTCGCCAGGGATCGCAAAAAAATATCGACCGGCATGTGCAAATCGGCCTTGTTTTGCCTTTGTTGCAGGCGGATTGCGCCGCCTGCAAGGATCGGATCGAGGCCCGAAGGGGGAATGTAGATCGTATCGGGCGCAAGACGCGTACCGTCCGTGAGCAGCACCACCGGCACGTTCGCCTTTCGTGCGAGAATTTCCGGCAGCCGGGTTTCGTGATCCGGGTGGCTGTGACTGACCACGACAAAAGCCATGCCGCTGTGGGGCGCAATTTCAGAAACAAAGGCTTCCAGCGCCTGCAGCCCGCCGGCCGAAGCCCCGATGCCGATGATCGGAAAAGCGATCTGTTCGAGCCGCATTTGCCGCTCGGCTTGCTTGGGGTCGGACAGAGCGTGCCGGTCGCCGGTAGCATCGCCATGCGGGTGCCCGTCTGAAGCCATGGGGGCCGGGTTGCCCGTTTTATCCTTGTCCGTCATGTGCCGCCTTTCGCCGTCCCACTTGCATCAGTATATTAGCTCTATCTGATTCAAATGTCGAATACCAGGTAAAAAGTGTTGCAATTCAAATAGATGGTCACATCCAAAGCCAAACGACGCAACCTGTCAAGCTTTATGATTCAACTTTCATGCCGGATCTGGCAGGCATCGCCGCATGCCCTACCGGTGCGAAAAAAAAATGGAGAAAAAACATCTACCGGGAAATGATGCACGCTACGCTGCGCATGGTCATATATCGCCGATGGTCATATATGACCATCGGCACCACAGGCTGTCCCATCGCCTCACGTATCTTGGCGGCGAGGTCTTTCAAAGTGAACTGGATGGCGTACACGCCCTTGTCCAACACGCCTCGTCAGATGTGTATCGTTAATGTACGGCGATCGAAAGCAGCTTCCACGGCCTTCGATCGCCTGCGCTGCCGCACTATTTGACAATCAAATTATTCTTGACCGATTTAACCCCTTTGACACTGCGTGCAATTTCACCCGCCTTGTCGACGGCCGCTTTAGAACCCACAAAGCCGCTCAATTGAACGGTGCTCTTGTAGGTTTCAACACTGATCTGGAATGATTTGAGAAAATCATCCGCCGCAAGCTGCGATTTGACCTTGGTCGTGATGACCGAATCATCGACATATTCCCCAGTGCTTTCCTGTTTGGATGTCGATGCGCAGGCCACAAAAACCGCGATCATTATCAGAAGAACAAAAAATCCGGAAACTCTATTGCGTTTTTTCATTGCTGCCCATCCTTTCTGTAAATACCTCTCTGTTCGGGAGAGGATTCCAATGGTTTACTGCAAGCGTCTGCGTCCTTGAAAAACCTGGAGCAGCACCACGACGAGGGCGATGACCAGCAGGATATGGATGACCCCACCGATCGTGTAGCCGGAAATCAATCCCAATCCCCACATAATCAAAAGAATCACACACAGGGTCCAAAGCATGTTCGACTCCTCTCCGAGACATCCCCGTCTCTTGTCATTGCGTGATAAAAGCCTCCGCAACGCTGAAGGACGCGTTGGTATTCACACGTTTACTACTCAAGGTTCGTGCCGGATTTCGCAGGTGTGGCGTTTTTAAATCCACGAGCCTGATATCATGGACATTTAAATAAAAGTGGATGACGTCAGACCGGCTGGAAGGGGGTATCATCAGCGGTCACATGCGACCATGGGTCACATATGACCTGTTCGTAGGGCGTGAGCGAAGATGGCCGCGCTGACGTTTTGTATAGGCCGGGTACGCTACGGCGCTGGCCAACCCATGATGGGCACCGTGCTGATGCTGTTCTGTGGGCTGCCCGCGATAACCCGATCGCTATAGGACACGTAGACCAGAACATTGCGCTCGCGGTCGAAGAAGCGCACGACCTGAAGCGTCTTGAACGCGAGGCTGCGGTGTTCGTCGAAGACACGCTCGCCCTCTTCGAACGCCTCGAGGAACCGAATCGGCCCGATCTGGCGGCAGGCGATGCTGGCGTCACTCGTATCCTCTGCCAAGCCTACCGCGCCTTTCATGCCTCCGGTCTGGGCCCGGGAGATATGGCAGGCGACACCTTGGACTTTGGGGTCGTTGAAGCCGTCGACAACGATCGTGTCGTTGGGTCCGATCCATCGAAAATTCGTGCTGACAGAACCGGTTGCCCCGCGATCGGGCCGACTGAAGATCCACCACCCGGAGAACACAATGAGCAGAAGAATCCCTGCGCCGACAATCATTGCAAATTTTTTCAACCCTTTTCACCTTTCCGGGGTAAGCCGATAGTCGGGTAACCAGCCGCATGCGCCATCCGCAAGCGCCTGCTGCCATGCAGCAACCAACCCAGAATAACTCCTATCAATAAAATCAGCAACATCAATAATGCCCTGGACATCGTCAACGTCCAGAATAGAAATGTCATTTCAACTGCCGTGACATTCTGCATGATGAACAATACGGCCATTCCAACCAGGATTAGGCCGGCGATGAGTTTATAGCGCATCGTTATCCTCCTGCCTTTCGAACTTCCCTTAATGAACAGTTTCATGGGGTTTGTTGCCCTTAAGAAGCGCATTCGTGCCATCGGTGGTAAAGGAAAGATATTCGATATTTTTTAATTCAAAGTTCGTTGACAGGGTCATGATTTGGCCTCCTTTTGCCAGCCTGTTGACTATTTTGGTTTTTTCTGCCCATTCCGGCCAGTGAGATCAAGCCGGCTCCCAAAAGAAGGAGTGTAACCGGTTCGGGAAGCGTATCTCCAGCCATATCCGTAAACGTTGCTGCAAGTGTGTTTCCTGTTAACAAGAGGCAAAATGCTATCACAAGCATGATTTTGAATCTGAATCGTCCCATGGTGCTGCCCTTCATTGAATGAATATTTCGCAAAGCGACTGTCCTTCAGCGATGATCTTCGCTGTATGGTAAGGACGCTATCGGCGGTTGCCTGTGCGCCCACGCAGGAGATCTATAAGGTGCCCGGCAAGGGGCAACCAAGAGGCCAGATGCGAAAGCGTGCGGTGCCCCCTCGACCAGATTCCCCGGATTTCGATATGGACCAGATGACGCCGCAGGTCCGAACATATGGCCAGGCGGTTTTTGTCCTCCTGGATGATTTTCAGTTTTTGGTCGAGAAACATGCCATGTCCTTTTTCAGTTCGGCCAGGCTCTGGTCGAAGGCCAGCGGCTGTCCCAACTGCCGGTACAGAGCAATAAACGCTGCCCCTCCTGCGAGCAGGCTGGCCGCTGAGGCGACAGCGAGGGCGAAAAGCCGCCATTCGGGGGCCGTGAAGTACACACCGGCCAGAATCAGCAACAGGAGACCGAGCAAGGAAAAGACCATACCCATGCAGGCCAGAAGCAAAACCTGGACAAAACGGATCTTAACCTCGCGCAACTCCAGAGCCAACAGTTCCAATCGGTCCTGAAGGATCTGGGTGGCTATTCCGCCCAAGTGAGCGGCAGTCCCTGTAAAGCCGGAGATCAGCGGTAGTGCGTCCATGCTATTTCCTGCTGATGAACCAGCCCAGGAACAAGCCGGCGATGAGGGTTCCGCTGATGGCATGGTATGGTTTTTCGTGTATGAACGTGTCAGCGGCCTTGACCTTATCCAAAAAATGATCCTCAAGCTCACCGTACTCGCCCTTGGCTGATTCCAAACGTTCATTCAGCGCGGCTCTGGCGGCCTTGATCCGGTCGTCCAACTCTCCGGAGGTCGCGTCCACGAGCGCTTGGGCATGGTTCATGATGTGCTGGATTTCCTTGTGCACTGTTCGGGACTCATCTTTTTTCTTCAACATGGTCGTAATCTCCTCACGTTTGTGTGTCTTTCTATAACGGTTCTGCCGCAGTGCTGGCGTATTTCAAGAGCGATGATGCCAGCGATCGGTAACCGGCCGTGCTGGTATTCACAATACCTTATAATCAAAGTTCATGCCGCATTTCGCATGCTGGATTTTTAATATGCATCGAACTGTTTTGATTGGGGAACCAGACAGAGAGAGCGGAATCAGGCGGGTAGCAATTCTTATGGAATAAAGCCCATATATGACCAAAGATCATATATGACCGAACCATTGAATGTCCGTCTTTTAACCGTCGGCTAAACGCCGCTCACGATTGCTGACCGGCTTGAAGGAATTGACATCGCAGCGCTCTCTTTCAGCGGTTTTCAGATGACGTGCGGCAAACGCCATTGCCATCGCGTTTTCGAACTCGTCTATTCTCAAGGGCTTGAAGAGGATCCGATCCGGTCCGTTTTTCCCCAATGAGGCCGGAACCTCCGCCGGGGACATGCCCGTCATGGCAATTACATGCATGCCGGGCACCAAGGACTTGACCCGGCGGGTCAGTTCCCACCCATCCATGTAGGGCATCTGGATATCGGTGAGTACGAGATCGAATGGCTCCTGTTCGAAACGCTTCAGGGCCTCGAGGCCATGCTCAGCCTCTTGGACGTCGTATGCCAGGGCCGTGAGCATATGGCAAACTGTGGCGAGCACCATGCGGTTGTCATCGGCAACCAGGATTTTAAGCTTGGATTCAGTCGGCATTGGGTGGATCTCCTTCTTACAGTAATAAGGGCTGCCGAATGAAATCGGAAGCTCGAGGTGCGCTTCTGTGGGCTCAAGAGCGTACCTTGAAGTGAATTAATGCGTACGCCTTTCGGGATGGATTACGCGCAGGGGTGACCTTGTCGCCCCTGCCGCACACGTTTGATAGCTGTGCCCATTTTCAGGTATTAACAGCCGCCGGTGATGTAACTTACCCTCCGACGCGAAGTCCGGAAAGAGACCCTATGACCCCGAAGACACTCAACAGCCAGAGGATAACGACAATCACCACGACCACGTTCAGGATGCTCTTTATTTTTCGGTCCATGGGGATGTAGTTGTTAATCATCCAAAGGATCACGCCAACAACGACCAGAATAATAATCAAATTGATTAAAGGCATAACATTCTCCTTTCGTGCTCAACGCCTGCTGGCCAGCCATGCTGACCAGTGGTGAGCGCATTCTGCTATGGTTATTTCTCCAATGGGCCGTTTTTACGATCCAGCCCGCTGCTTTTCCCCAAATCATAACAGTGCTCCAACCCACAGGCTTGCAGCGCTTCTTCTGCAAAGTTGCAGCAATTATGGGTTCTGGACATCAGAAACGAAATTGTTCTTAAGAAATTTTTTAACATGATTTTCTCCTGCGCGATGTACCTGTGAAGCAAAATAGTGCAGTCTGCCCATGCTGTTTCCGGAAGCGCTGTGGTGTCTTTTTAAAGCTCAGACGACGCGGATTTACCCTTCTGGGGCGTGCCGGCGATCATGGCCTGCGTGGTCATGAGAAGGCCGGCCACGGACGCGGCATTTTGTAGCGCAAAGCGTGTCACCTTGGTCGGATCCACAATGCCGGACTTCACAAGGTCTTCATACGTTCCCGTGTCGGCATTGAATCCAAAACTGCCTTCACCGGCCATCACGTGCTGAAGCACCACGGCGCTCTCAAAACCCGCATTGGCCGCGATCTGCCTGGCCGGTGCTTCAAGGGCGCATTGGATGATATGGATTCCAAGCTGTTCTTCGCCTGAGAAGCGTGCCAATTCCAGCACCTTCATGGCCCGCAGGTAGGCGACACCGCCGCCGGGGACAATGCCTTCTTCTACGGCTGCGCGCGTGGCATTGAGGGCATCCTCGATGCGGTCCTTCTTTTCCTGCATTTCTGTTTCCGTTGCTGCACCCACATGGATAACGGCCACGCCCCCGACCAATTTTGCCAGGCGTCCCTGCAGCTTTTCTTTGTCATAATGGCTGCTTGTCTCTTCGATTTGAATTTTCAGCTGTTTGATGCGCCCCTCTAACGCCTTGGGGTCGCAGCCCCCATCGATAATCGTCGTGGTGTCCTTGTCTATGAAAATCCGTTTGGCGGTACCCAGGTCCTCCAGCAGTACCGTTTGCAAATCCAGGCCCAGATCTTCAGTGATCGCCCGGCCACCGGTCAGGATGGCCAGATCTTCCAGCGTGGCCCTCCGATGGTCGCCAAACCCAGGGGTTTTGACGGCCGCGCACACCAAAGCCCCCTTGCGCTTATTCACCACCAGGGTGGCCAGCGCATCGCCATCCACCTCCTCTGCCATAATCAGGATGGGCTTGCCGGCTTTGGCAACCAACTCCAAAATGGGAAGCAGATCCCGCATCGTGTTGATCCTTCTTTCATGCAGGAGAATATAGGGTTCTTCCAGTGCGACCGTCATCTTCACGGGATCGGTAACGAAATAGGGGCTCAGGTATCCGCGGTCGAATTGCATCCCGTCGACAACCTCAAGCGTCGTCTCCATGCCCTTGGCCTCTTCTACCGTTATCACCCCCTGTTGGCCAACCTTTTCCATGGCCGCGGCGATAATATCCCCAATGGCATGGTCGTTGTTGGCCGAAATAGCGCCGACCTGGGCGATTTCTTTCTGGTTCTTTGTCGGTGTGGACATCCTTTTCAGTTCTTCGACAACCAGCGCAACGGCTTTGTCGATCCCCCTTTTCAGCGGCATGGGGTTTACGCCGGCGGCCACGAGCTTGGCACCTTCGCTATAGATGGCCCGGGCCAGAACGGTAGCCGTGGTAGTGCCGTCGCCGGCGTTATCGGATGTCTCGGACGCTGCTTGCCGGACCATCTGTGCGCCAATGTTCTCGAACCTGTCTTCCAGTTCGATCTCTTTGGCCACGGTGACGCCGTCCTTAGTGATTTTGGGCGAACCCCAGGCTTGATTGATGAGGACATTGCGTCCTTTCGGCCCGAGCGTCACTTTTACCGCTTCGGTCATGGCATCCACACCGATCATCATCTTTTCTCTGGCCCGCGAACCATATTTTATCTCTTTTGTTGCCATTGCTTAAGGGCCTTCTTCATTGCTGTGCAGGGGTAAGCATTCGGGAAGGCAAATATTTGCAAACCCGCTTTTTTCCATCATTTACATTTCAACTTTCATGCCGGAGTTGACGGACGTTGTGATAGGGGCACCATCATCCCGATTTGTTGAGGAAAAAGTAAAAAAAGAACTGCCTGGGAGATGATGAACAGGTAAGCTGTGCAGGGTCATATGTCACCGATGGTCACATATGGCCTTTAACCATTTTTTCTGTCCGACCCCGCTCTTTCGCCTAGTTCCACGGGGTAGGCGGACGCAGCGACAGACAGCTACAGGTCCGCTCATAAGAAAATACAGGCTTTGCTTTATTGTTTCGCGCGGACTGTCCCGTTAGAGGTGGATGTCAGATCCACAAATTATTTCCACCCGGAACAGGTACACGCGTATCCTTGCCACTAGTCCAATCGCCGTTTCTGCCGCCGGTCGCGGTAACAATCCTCGTTGGGAAGGGGCGGCGCACAAACCGAATGAGGCGCCCCTAACCCGTCCATCGGCCGATCAAACAGAAAACTTGGCAGATTTTCGACTTAGATCAACAACGCATCAGGAGGCATGCATGAAAACAAAATCAGATAAAGGCTTCACCGCTGGAAAAGGCGGCGAAATACACCAGTCCGCGGGTGGCGAAATCAAAACGATGACCACCCAACAAGGAGTTCCGATTGCCGATGATCAAAATTCGCTTCGAGCCGGTTCGCGAGGTCCGACGTTGTTGGAAGATCAGATCTTGCGGGAAAAACTTTTTCACTTCGATCACGAACGCATTCCGGAGCGCGTGGTTCACGCGCGCGGATATGGCGCGCATGGCTATTTTGAAACGCTTGAATCACTGGCAGATGTCACCCGCGCGGATATTTTTCAACGCAAAGGCGAAAAAACACCCGTGTTTGTCCGCTTTTCAACAGTGGCCGGAAACAAGGGGTCTGCCGATCTGCCACGTGATGTCCGCGGCTTCGCGGTGAAATTTTATACCCAGGAAGGCAACTGGGACTTGGTCGGCAACAACATCCCCGTGTTTTTCATTCAGGATGCCATCAAATTTCCGGATCTGGTTCATGCGGTCAAGGATGCACCGGATCGCGCTTTTCCCCAGGCCCAGAGCGCGCATGACAATTTCTGGGACTTTATCTCCTTTACGCCGGAAAGCATGCACATGATCATGTGGGTTATGTCCGACCGCGCGATCCCCCGCTCGTTCCGGTTCATGCAAGGATTCGGTGTCCACACCTTCCGTTTCGTCAACGCGGCCGGCAAAAGCACCTTTGTCAAATTTCATTGGAAACCCAAGCAGGGGTTGCAGTCGGTCATGTGGAACGAAGCGCTTAAAATCAATGGCGCCGATCCGGATTTTCACCGGCGGGATTTATGGGATGCCATCACTTCCGGCAGCTACCCGGAGTGGGAACTGGGGGTGCAGTTGTTCGACGAAAGCTTTGCCGATCAATTCGAGTTCGATGTGCTTGACGCCACCAAACTGATTCCGGAGGAACAGCTGCCGGTGCGTATCGTGGGCCGGCTGGTGCTCGATCGCGTCGTCGATAATTTTTTTGCGGAAACCGAGCAGGTTGCCTTCTGCACGCAAAACATCGTGCCGGGTATCGATCATTCCGACGACCCGTTGCTGCAGGGTCGCAGTTTTTCTTACCTGGATACGCAACTCAAAAGGTTGGGCAGTCCGAACTTTACCTATCTTCCCATCAATGCGCCCAAGTGCCCGATGCACCATTTTCAACAAGACGGGCATATGGCCATGCAAAATCCCAAGGGACGCGCCAACTACGAACCCAACAGCTGGGGTGCGGAGGGCGGACCGCGCGAAGACCCCCAAAGAGGATTTTCCAGCTACCCGGCTCCCGTTCAAGGTCCCAAGCAACGCGTGCGGTCCGAAACCTTCGCCGACCATTACAGCCAGGCGCGTCAATTTTACCTCAGCCAGACTGCGATCGAACAAAAACATATTGGCGACGCACTCGTTTTCGAGCTCAGCAAAGTCGAAAAAGAGCTTATTCGACAACGTATGGTGGCGCATCTGCTAAATGTCGACAGCGGCCTGGCCCAAAAGGTGGCTGACGGTCTGGGGCTGGAGAAGATGCCCGACCCGGCCGCAGCGGCCATGCCGACCCGCCAGGATTTGGTCACATCGGACAAGCTCAGTATTTTAAAAAACGGTCCTGACAGCTTCAAAGGGCGCAAACTGGGGGTGTTGGTGACCGATGGCGTCGATGCCGCCCTTTTTGAAGCCTTACAGCGTGCGGTCGAGGCGGAAGGCGCCATGCTGAAAATCATTGCCCCCCGCGTCGGGGGTGTGAAAGACAGCAAGGGCAAGCACACCAAGGCTGATGAGAAGGTCGATGGCGGCCCATCGGTCCTTTTCGATGCGGTCGTCCTGTTGCCGTCCGAAGAAGGTGCCAAAATCCTGGCCCGGGATGCGACGGCACGTGATTTTGTGAGTGATGCATTCGCCCATTGTAAATTCATCGGCTACTGTGCCGCAGCCAAACCACTACTAGAAGCGGCAGGCATCGCCGGGATGCTGGATGACGGCTGCATTGCGATCGATGCGGCTGAAGCCGCCCCAAAGTTCGTCGAAGCCTGTCGTGCCCTGCGGGTTTGGGAGCGGGAGACCAAGGTCGATCAGACGTGACCTTTACCGGCGGCTAATAATTCTTCGTTCAGGCAAGCGATTCAAAAAAGGTCAACCCCCATCCGGGGCGTTGACCTTTTTACTTGAAAGATTGCCGGACACGGCAGGACGCATTATTGTATCGCCTTAATCAGGTCTTTGCCATCTGTGATGGCTATGGCCATGGTGGCGGACATCCTTCAATGAACAAACCTGTACAACGGGCGCATTTCGGAGATTGGCCTCATGAATGAAGTCTGGTTTGCGATGGGTCTGACCTTATTTGCGGGCCTCGCCACCGGAATCGGCAGCATCATTGCCTTCACGGCCAAACGAACAGACTACCGCTTTCTGTCGGTGGCGACAGGCTTTTCGGCCGGCGTGATGTTGTATGTCTCGTTCGTGGAGATCTTTTTCAAAGGGCTCGAGGCGCTCACCGCTCGGTATGGCGACCCCTTGGGGCACTGGATCAATACTGCGTCTTTCTTCGGCGGCATGGCGCTGATCGGCGTGATCGACAACCTGATACCCTCGGCCGAAAACCCGCATGAACCGCATTCAGAGGAGGAGACCCGGCCGCTGCACAATGAATCGGCGCCCCTGCCGGACAGGGCCCCAGCGGCCACCAAAGCGTGCGTCATGGGCATCGACGATCACGGTGTGCATCATCGCAAACTCATGCGCATGGGGGTATTTACCGCGCTGGCTATCGGCATCCACAATTTTCCCGAAGGATTGGCGACCTTTCTTGCCGCTTTACAGGATCCAAGCCTGGGGATTGCCATTGCTGTGGCGGTAGCCCTGCACAACATCCCCGAAGGCATCAGTGTTTCAGTACCGATTTTCTACGCCACCGGGAACCGTCAAAAGGCATTCCTGTATTCCTTGCTCAGCGGTTTGGCCGAACCCGTGGGCGCCGGTATCGCCTACTTAGGACTGCGGTTCATTGTGGGCAGTCAAAACGGGCTGATCCCATCCGAAGTGATGGGAATCCTTTTCGGAGGAGTGGCCGGCATCATGGTGTACATCAGCCTGGATGAGCTGCTACCGACCAGCAGAGCATATGGCAAAGGACACGACAGCCTTTTGGGTCTGGTCGCGGGAATGATTGTCATGGCCTTGAGCCTATTGTTGATGAAATAAGACCGCTCTGCGTGCCACTCAAGAACGTTCGCTTTATTGATTCAACTATCGGGTTCCCAAAAGCCTTTTTCCTTATTTAACACCCTTTTCCATACCATAAATAGCTTTGAGCAGTTCAGATGATGACGCTGTTTTCATTACGAACGCTTCGGCCCCGGCCTCGCGCATGCTCCGGGCAGCCTGATCATCTTCAAACATACTCAATCCGATCACGCGCACATCGGGCAACTCGGCTTTTATGCGACGCGTGGCTTCTATGCCATCCATCTCCGGCATGCCTACGTCCATGATGACGACATCCGGTCTGAACTGGCGCGCCAGTTCGAGGGCTTCCAGGCCGTTGGCGGCTTCTCCGGCAAACTCAATGTTGGGCTGATTGGCGATGATGCGGATCAGGCCCTGGCGCATCACCTTGTGGTCGTCAGCAAGCAGCACCCGTATGGCCTTTTCGTTTTCTCTGGGAGCAGATGCGTGGGCAACGGGGGCGACGACGAGCTGTGCTTCAGCCGTCGGGGTGCCCCCGGTGATGTCCAGTTTGGCAGGAACGGTCAGGGTAAGGCGGGTGCCCTGTCCCGGCGAACTCTGGATGGTCAGGCGCCCCCCGATGGAGTTCGCACGTTCGCGGAGGCTCAGCAGCCCCAAACCGCTTGCTGCGGAAGGAGCATTCAGTTTGGCGGGATCGATACCACACCCCTGATCGCTGACCGAAAGCACCAGGTCGCCATTGCGATTGGAAAGGATGACATGGGCGTTTTTTACACCGGCATGCTTAATGATGTTGAATAAAAGTTCTTGGGCTGCGCGGAAGAGAAACACTTTTAAAGGCGTACTCTCCACATGCAGATGGTTTGCGTCGGTGTCCAGCAGGACCTTAAGGCCGAACTGCTCGTGCATCTGCCGTTTGAGCCACTCCAAGGCGGAAACCAGGCCGGCGTGGTGCAGCACGGCGGGGCTCAGTTCATGGGACAAGCGCCGGGACTTATCGATGGATGTTTTCAGGAGTTTCTCGACATCCAACAACTCGGGTACCTCCGGTAATCCTTCCCGAACGGATTGCAGCGTGAAGCGGGCGCTGGCCAGTACTTGCTGGAGATCGTCATGCAGCAATTCTGAAATGCGCCGCCGCTCGCGTTCCTCGGCTTCGATCAGTTCCACCGCCAGGGATTGCAGCTGTCTGTTGCGGGCCTCAATCACTTCAGTGCGTTCGGATATCCGTTGTTCCAGAGTTTCATTCAGTTGGCGCAAAGCATCCTCCATGCGTTTGCGCTCGGTGACATCCTGCCAACCGATCACGCCCCCGGTGATATTTCCGTGCGCATCGCGAATCGGTGCCGCGTTACAGAGGATTGTAATCTGCGTACCATCGGGACTTCCGAGCACCCATTCTTCATTCTTGACCACTTCACCTTTTTGTGTGGCGCGCGTTAAAGGCAGTATTTCATTACTGGCGGGTGTAATGCCGTCGGCAGAGAAGATTTGCCAACGCTCGGCATGCTGATCGACAGCAATGCCCTCGATCTGCTGTCGCGGTTTTTGGGTCAATTCGCGCCCGTAGCGGCTGACCGTCCGTATCCTGACATCCGGTGCATCGGCGATGGTTATCCCCAAAGGAATATGTTCCATCATTGCCTCCAGGATCTGGCGTCTCTGCTCGGCCTCCGTCAAGGCAATTGAGAGGCGCTCTTGCACGCGAACAATGCTCCTGCCGGATAAAATCGAAATGGCGGCATTGATGACGATGAGCGCAACAATCAAGGCCAATATCAAGATGTCGGCCTGTCGCTGCGCGGCAGTGATTCGGGATTGGCTGATCTTCATCAACCGCTTCGTATCGTCCGCGATAAATTGTGTCTTCATCGACAGATGGGAGACAAGAACATCGCGCAGCTCGTCCGATCCGTGTGCCTGCCCGCCAGGGCTTGAAATCACCATCTCGAGGGTGTTTCCGAGAACATGGGCATTGGTTCTTATTTCCTGTATAAGCGATTCTTCGAGGGCATCGAACGAGCTCAGCCTTCCCAAATACTTTTCCAGAGCGGTTCGTACCGCTTGGATCTGACGAATACGCGTCGCATCAGGCTGGCTCGGAAACCCGCTGACCAGTAAGCTCAAAGCCGTTGTTTCGTCTTCGATTTCGCTGTAAACTCCGGCTCGTGCGGTTTCATTTTGTATTTTCCGCAGGATGGAAAAAACAAAAAAGGCGATCACGGCAGAGATGACCAAAGATGCGGCGGCACTTAGCAGGATCTTGTTTTTGATTCTCATGGACGACTACCCGTAGATTGTCACTAAACTGGGGTCCACCTCTTTCAGAAGACCGGGATGCAGGAAGTTGATGACATCGGGCGGCTCTGCAGACTCGCCTGCCTTCTTCATTTGCCATCGGGTATAATTCTGCAAAGAAGTTACTATGGACTGGCCGAATGAAACACTCATTCGGGTTCTCCACCAGAACTGCTGCACGAACGAAGGTTCGAAATTCCATTTTTGCGATACGATACGTTTAGTCTCTTCCTGATTGCCACGGGCAAAATCTTCAGCTTTTATCAGCGCCCTGAAGAGGCGTTTGAGCGGTTCAGGTGACTGGAGAAGGTGCGCTTTGACAGCCAGAAACCAATGGTACGCAAGGTTATTCTGACTATCCCATAAAACAATGGTATCCCCAAAATGTTTTTCCGCTTCAAAGGCATAGGTTTCAAATGTGGAGATTGCATCCACATCCCCTTTTATCAAGGCCTCAACGTGTTGCTCCGCAGGTATGTCCACAAAGGTGATATCTTCTTGCGGTATTTTCTGGGTTAACAGGAATGTGTAAAGGAAATAGTCGTTTGTCGTACCGGCGGCGAAGCCGACTTTTTTTCCTCTCAGGTCGTCCGGATGGTGGATGTTTTTGTCCCTTCTGGCCACAATCCGATCGCCCACGGTGGTACCGATGGATGCCAGGACCCGGACCGAGGGATCTTCAAGGGTTTTCGCAGCGAAAGCGAAATCCGACACTGTGGCGACCTGGGCCTTTCCAAGGGCGACAGCCTCAAGGGACGCGCGCCCTGAAGGATAAAGTGCGATCGATAAATCAAGACCTTCTTCCTTAAAATATCCTTTTTCATCAGCTATGGCGATGAGCCCCGAGAAAAGGGTCGGCTGCACAGCCAGGGACAATTTGAGTGGAGGGTCCGGCGGCGTCTTTTCTGAGGCCGGGCAACCCCATGAAACGAGGATCGTGAGTAAGAGAAGGATATTAAGCAACTTTTTGGGATGCGGTGAGTTCGTCATGTGCGCTCCTTTTTCAAAATTAACAAAATATATTTGGCATTCGGGGGCGCCAGTCTATATGGAATGAGGACTATACTACATTATTGAAACAGTTAACATCCTACATTCGGGGTACCTTTATCTATAATGAAAGTATGAACTGCCCTTATGAAATGGTGTGGGTACAATAACGGTGGCCCCAGAACTTCAATATCCCCGGTGGTTGTATTGCGCAGTTTTATTCAATAATCAATGTGCCCGGGATTTGATGCGTATAGATGATGACTTTGTGCGGTTGCAGACGCTTCGTGATCTTTGCCGCCAAGTGCTTGGATTAAGAATCGATCCACGCCACCCTTTTAAAAATGATGGAGGTTTGAAAATGACGCAAAAAGCACCTGTTTTCGATAAAATTATTGAGGATTATCTGCTGCGGATAGCCACACTGCAAAACACTGCCCATATCGGCGAGATCCTGGGGGTTGCCATCCAAGCCGGCCAATACCGTATAAAAAAGTCAAAGCCCCAGTGATCCGGGGGGTGGTCCGCGCCAATCCCGACTGTAGGGTGGGCATTGCCCACCCCTATTGCCCGCAAACAACACCATCGGTTTCTGACCCTGATCCCGCCCAAGCGATTGGATCGACACCGGATCGAAAGTAGCGATGAACGTTGAATACGGCCAATCACAGCGGCGATCGACATAAGACAATGGTGGGCGGTGCCCACCCTACCTGCTATTCTGGTTATCCACTTCGGCCAAGTGAGATACGGGTGTGGGTGCGTAAAAAAGTCAAAGCCCCAGTGATCCTGGGGGCGGTCCTCGCCAATCCCGACTGTAGGGTGGGCAATGCCCACCCCATATCTCACTTGACCGAAGTGGATAACCAGATAGAAAAATATTTCCGCCATGGTTGTGATCGGTCCTCTCAAAAAAGCATTACGGAAGCAAATTCACACGTTTGTATCGCCGCAAATCTTCGGAGTTAAATAGCTGAGTGAGAAACTTGCAATGCTTTTCAGAGGCCGCGTGAATTAACTCATGACTTCATCCAGTTTATTTAAAATATTACCCCAACCTTCTTCATGGCCAGAGCGTTCTTTTTCATCGATAAACTTAACCTGAGTCAGCGTAACATTCGTTTTATTATCATTTATCTTAGTGAAATTCAGAGTCACCGTACTGCCATCGAGTGAGTGGCGAGATGCCCAAGTAAAAACCAGCTTGTTTGGGCGGTTAATTTCCAAATACTTACCTGTGTGCGGCAGTTTATCGTCACCAACGTGCATTATAATTGTGAAGCTGCCTCCTTCGCGCGCATCGTTTTTTACCTCAGGCGCAGTCATACCTGGCATTGGGATAATAAATTTTGACAACATTCTGGGGTTTAACCATGCATCAAATACTTTTTCGATCGGTGCATGGATTATTTTGCTTATATTTACCATTAGCTCAGTCATTTTGAGTCCCTCCGTTTTTCAGTATTTCATCAAGTCTCTCTAAACGTAATTCCCAGATCGATTTTAGTTCTTCGAACCAGGCTTCAATCAAACCAATTTTTTTTAGATTCGCTTCAATCAAATGGGTTCTTCCGATGGTCCTGCGTGTTACAAGTCCAGCTTTTTCCAGCAACTTTAAATGCTTTGAAATCGCGTTCAATGACATATCATAATGGTCCGCTAAGTCCGTTACACGAGTGGCGCCATGCTGGCAAAGTTGCGTCAAAAGAGATCGACGTGTGGCATCGCTCACAGCTTTAAGTATTTCAGTAAGTATTTTATCGTTCACATTTTCAACCATGGACAAAATTTTATTCACCCCTTTGCCGGCTGAGTTACGTTAAGAGAGAGCGACGTTTTGCAGCACTCACAGCTTTAAGTTTTCAAAAAGAATTGACTCGTTCGTTTATTCAACCATATGGTTGACTTTAATCACGGACCATTTTTTGTCAACCAAAAGGTTGAATAAAATATCGGCGAAAATTTTGGGGGAAGAAAATTTTTTGAGTTGGATGCCGGAAAGATCAAAAAAGGACCGGGCAAGACCCACAATGGATCTTGCCCGTAACAGGAGGTAGGTACGGGTCTCTTTAATAGATAGCCTTCAACAGCTCCGAGGATGATGCGGTTTTGCTCAAGACCGTCTCTGCCCCCGCCTTGAGCATCGCCTGGGTGATGGAATCATCCTGGTGCATCGAAAGACCGATCACGCGCACATACGGCAATTCGGCCTTAATCCGGCGTGTTGCCTCAATTCCGTCCATTTCGGGCATGGATATATCCATAATCACAACATCAGGGGGGATTTTTCGTGTAAACTCTAAGGCTTCAGATCCATTGGCAGCCTCACCGACGACCTGAATGCCAGGCTTACCAGACATCAGGTGTATTAATCCCTGGCGCACCACCTTATGATCGTCCACAATCAGCACCCGGATTCCATCGGCGCGAGACGCCTCGGCCCTTCCGGACAAGGATAGGTTCTGCTGATAGATTCCGGGTTGCGCCGGTTCATCGGCAGTGCGCAAAGTGATCGGCACCGTCAGGGTGAAGCGGCTGCCCTTTCCCGGAGAGCTGTCGATTGAGAGGCTGCCGCCGACGTAGATGGCGCGCTCCCTGATGCTCCGCAGGCCCAATCCGCCTTTAACTATGGCAGAATCAATGATGCCAGTGTCGAATCCCAGCCCCTGATCGATGACCTCGATAGCAATGGCCTCATCGGATCTGGAGATAACTATTTGGACGCTTTTGGTGTGTGCATGTTTGATGACGTTGAATAAAAGTTCCTGAACGGCACGGAAGAGGAATGTTTTGATGGGCGTTTCTACAACCAGGTGATCAACGTTGACTTCAACTTCAACCTTCATTCCGAATCGTTCGCGTTTCTGCAGCGCCAGCCATTGAAGGGCGTCAACCAAGTCCGAATGCTGCAGCACCGAAGGGCTCAGTTCGTGCGACAGGCTGCGAGATATTGCGATTGATTCCTCCAGAAGCTTCTCAACATTCTCCAGCAACGGTTCAGAAGGTGAACTTTCGTTCACCACCTGCAACTGCATCCGGGCGCTTACCAGAATCTGCTGCAGGTCTTCGTGTAAGATACCTGCAATCCGACTCCTTTCCTGCTCCTCGGATTCGATCAACTCCACTGAAAGTGCCTGAAGCGCTTTTGTTCTGATGGCAACCCGCTCTTCTAAAGTCTCATTGAGTTGCTTGAGAGCCTCCTCAGACTCCTTGCGCTTAGTTATGTCTTCTGTGAAAATCACTATCCCCGCCACATCACCACTTTGATTGCGCCAGGGCCGTACTTCCCAGCGGAGCCATTGTACAGATCCACCCGCACGCTCGAACCGATCATTTTCATTGCGCACTACCTCCCCGGCCATGCCACGCTGATGAGCTTCCTTCCAGTATTCCGGGATATTTGGAAAGATTTCGTAGTGGCACAGTCCTACAAGTTCCCGATCGTCAAGGTTGTAATCTGTACGCCAGCGGCGACTGACGCTTATGTAGCGCATGTCTCGATCGAACATTGCCAATGCTGCTGGTGCATGTTCAATGAAAAGCCTTAGTTGTTCCTCTCTTTCAATCAATGCGTTTTCAGATCGTTTTTGGTCGGTTATATCGACGTGGGTGCCTATAGCCTTTATAGCTGTGCCTTCCGAATCGAAGTATACTTTTCCGATTGCATGAATCGTACGTTCCTCTCCGTCTGCTTTAATGATTCGATACTGAATATCTATAATGCCATTTTTTATTGAATCGTTCATCTCCTTTTTCACAAGGGTCTGATCTTGCGGATGAACTAACGAAAAAAATTTCTTCAGGTCAACTCGTGCGTCGTCAGTTGGGAGCCCGAAAAATTGCTTGCTCCTTTTGTCCCAAAAGGAGTTTCGTGTGAGCGGGTCGTATTCCCAGGTTCCTATCTGCGCAATTTCAATGGCAAGCCTCTTGTGCTCCTCGCTCTCCCTCAGCGCTCTTTCTGATCTAAAGCGCACTATCGCCTGCACAATGGAGGGTGTTAACAGCTCTAAGGCTTCCACATCCACATCGCGATATCCCCCTGGCCGATTGCCAACGGCAACAATGCCGATTACCTTGCCGCTCTCTTTCAAAGGCACACCCAGAAAGGCCGTCAATGTTGGATGTCCCTCTGGCAGCCCCCTGCTATCAGGGTGGGACATAGGGGCATTAGTGTAGTAGCCTTGCCCCTCACTCAGCACTCGTCCATAGAGCCCGTAAACGGATAAGCCTGATGGCAAGATTCGATGACCAATGGGATCTGCCATTTTGCAAGCTTCCCATCCTGGATTACTGATAGCCATGTCATCCATCCTATCCTCACTGGTCAGTTCTCCTATGAAACCGAACCGGCTTGATGTCAGTTCCTCAGCAACCGCCAGGGCCATCTTACCAATCTCCTCTTCAGATCGGCTGGTACCAGCTTCTTGAAGGATACGATTGATGGCTTTAAGGACTTTGTTCAGTTGGATATGATCTTCTTTTGGCATGATTCACCTTTATCTTGCAGAGTGAGCAATAAGGCGGCGGGGCAACTCAGTAAGGTCAGACCGGTTCCGGTTCCTCATTGAATTGGCAAAACTCACGGAAAGTTACAAGAACAAAAGTCCACCAACAGGGACCAACTTTTTGAATATGGGGAAGCGACCCATCCAGAACAAGCTCGCGAATCATGGTGAAAGCGCCATTGTGCCGGCTTAATCCGAAAAATCGAAACGGCCCATGTAATCTTCAAGCGCTTGGCGCTTTTCTTCAATCAAGGCAGGGCAATCATCAACGCCTTTGGCCCCTTCGGATAGTTTCAACCAGAAGCAATATGACCTATGTTCAAAATCTTGCTTGGGATAAAGCCCCGACTTTTTACAATCCCGTCAGGGTAATGATTAATTCTTCCGGATAAAAACAACATCATAGATCGTCTTGAGTAGTTCGGCTGAAGAGACGGTCTTATTGACAAAGATTTCTGCGCCCGCATCCCGCATCGTTTTAATGATGTGTTCATCGTCGTGCATCGACAAGCCAATGATACGCACGTGGGGCATTTCGGCTTTGATCAGGCGAGTGGCTTCAACCCCGCCCATCTTCGGCATAGATACATCCATTACAACCACATCGGGCCGAAGATGCCGTGCCTGTTCAACGGCTTCCAATCCATCGGCGGCTTCCCCCACGACCTGAATTCCGGGTTGCCCGAGAATCAGTTTGATAAGCCCCTGGCGCATGACATGGTGATCATCAGCAAACAATACACGGGCGCCTTTTTGATTTTTGTAAAGATGAGGTAGGGCTGGAACACTGCTCTTCTGGGGCGTTCTCGGATTTAGCGGTTGTGGTTTACCAACAATGGCCTCATCAAGGGGGACCGTAAGGATAAAACGGCTGCCGTTGCCCGGCGTGGTTTCAATCAACAAGTCGCCCCCCATATAAGTCGCTCTTTCACGGATGCTCATCAAGCCAAATCCTGTTTTGCCGGCACTGTTTTTCAAAAGATCGAGATCAAAGCCTTTCCCTTTGTCGCTAACGCAAATGGAAAGCGCATCGTCGGTTTTTGAAAGGACAAGACAAGCCTCTTTTACTCCGGAATGCTTAATGATATTGAACAACAATTCTTTAACCGCACGAAACAAAAATACATTGAGAACCGGGTTTTCGATCTCGGGTGTGAAGTCTTCCTCCAACCGCACGATCAGGCCAAATTGTTGCTTCATCTGTCCTGTCAGCCATTGCAATCCGGCCAGCAAGCCTGAATGTTGCAACACCGCCGGACTTAACTCGTGAGATAGCCTTCTTGTCTTGGCAATCGACTCTTCCAAGACCTCATGCACATTTTTCAACAGGAGTTCTTCTGGGTAACTTTCCGCCACCACCTGCAATTGCATTTTGGCGGCGGCAAGCAACTGCTGTAGATCATCGTGAAGCAGGTGTGCAAATTGCCGCCGCTCGCGCTCCTCGGCCTGAATGAGCTCAACCGCCAATGTTTGAAGTTGCCGGGCCCGGTCGCTTGCAAGCTTCGTGCGTTCGGCCACCTGAATTTCCAAGCTTCCGGTGAGTTCTTGAAGCTTTTGCTCAGTTTCCTTACGTCGTGTGATATCCTGAAAAGCGGTTACGGCGCCCCAGATATCGCCATTGGGGGTTTGCAAAGGCGTCGCACTGGCCAATATGATAGCCTGCGTGCCATCCGAGCGCCTGACCGACAACTCCGTATCGGAAACCTTTTTACCTGTGAGCGCCAAAGATAACGGCAACTGTCTCGGAGATATCGTCGAGCCATTCATCCTGGATATCTCGTATCCGCCATCAGGCCCATGGGCATCACCTGTTAACGCATGATCAAAAATCGTTTTAGTGTAATCGCTGGCCAGAAGAATCAGCCCATTGGTGTCCGCCACAACAACGCCGGCGGGAACCGCGTCGAGCACCGCCTGCAGCCTGTCGCGGGTCTGCTGGAGGGCCGCTTCATTTTGCTTGCGGTCGATCAAGTCCGCCGCCTGACGCGCCAATACATCCAGGGAACGCAATTCCCCCGGCAAGGGCGAATGCGGTTGGCGCCAGTGTGTGGACAGCATTCCTATGATTTTACCGGACCGCGAGACCAGAGGCGTCGTCTGCACCGCCCGGATGCCGTTTTGCAAATAAGCTTTCAAATCCTCGCTGCCCTGCATGAAATCACATGTCATAACATCCTGGGCGATCACTCTGGCACCTTCTCGCAAGGCCGCGCCACAAGCGCTTTCGGAAGACATGTCGACCCACTCCCAGAATTTGGCCGCTTGCGCGCTAAAGCCGCGGTGGCCTAATAGCTTGAGGCCCGCATTTGTTCCACGTTCCTGGTCAAGCATCTGAATACTTGCAAAATCCGAATGCATGATCGCCATTGCGGTTTCGAGAATTTTTTCATAGAGCGTCTCGATTTTGTCCGCTTGAATCAACTGCGTGCTGACCTCATGCAGACGATTGGCCGTGTCAAGCTCCGCCGCCAGGCGATCTTCGCTTTCGCGCAAGGATGATTCGACTTTTTTGCGTTCAGTGATATCCAGATTGATGCCTGCCCAGGCGGTGATCTTTCCTTGATTATCGCGGATGGGCCTGCCGCGCGTCAGAACCGTATGTGTTTTTTCATGGCGATCGATGATGCGATGCTCGTGGTCCCAGTCCTCCCCGGTTTGCACGCAATGCATCCATTTTTTCATCATCGGTTCGACATCGCCGGGAACCAGCTTTTCGGTCCAGGCAAATCCTTTACTCTCTTCCATGCTCATATCCAGCAGGTCTAGAAAAGATTGGCTGGTGTAAACAGCCTTTCCTTCGGCATCGCACAACCAGATGCCGTAGGGCAGAATCTCGCCCATAATCCTGTAGCGCTGCTCAGATTCAGCCAGCGCTTGTTTCTCAAGTGCCAATTGCTCGATCAACTGAGCGTGTTCTTGCTGGGCTTTTTGGTGTTCGGTGACATCGAAAAACATGAACGCGAATTTGTTTTTTTCTATTCGGAAGATGCGGACAGAAAACCATTTTTTTAAGGAAGGACAGAATTCTCTAAATTGTAGGGGTGTTCCCGTTGATACAACATGATGGGCCGAATCGATCCAGGTGCGATTGGCACCCGGAAACAATTCAAAAGCCCTTTGGCCGGTTATGGTCTGGCAAGAGTACCCGGTTATCTTTTCGGCGGCTTTGTTGATTTCCAGCAACAGGAAATCCGAAGGTTTGCCGGATTCATCATTGATGAGTTCGGCCAGACAAACACCCTCTTGCATTGCGTTAAAAAAAGGGCAATAGCGCTGCTCCGTTTCAAGTGTGGTTTGGAGGCGTTTGAGTTCCTCATGTTGTGTCTGGCGCAAATTTTTTTCGGCAGAAAGTTGTTGCCGTATTTCGGAAAGCTCGTTGATTAGTTGTTCTTTTGATTTGTTGTCACTGCAAGTCGAATTCACCATATAGGGACATCCTTGTTGTTTCTTATCAATTCCTTGCAGGTATAGAGGCTGGAGAATATGTCAGTTCCAGGTTTGCCGCAAACAATGTTGAATGCCTTTATCCTTAGTGGCGCGATACTACGCAAAAAGCTGTTACACTTCAATTAAAAATTACTGCAACCTATCCGCATCATAAAGTGTCAATGGGTCTTGATTAAGGCTTTTGATACAAACGAATGGAAGGCTCATCCCCCCTGAGCTTCTAAATCCATGACGGTATTCAAAGCCCCGGAAACGACGAATCTGCGGATATTGACGACATGCGCCTTCATTTCGGATGCTTTTTGCTCGTATTCGTCGGCTGATCGCCCCTCGTTGCGCTGGGTCTCGGCCATCTTGAGCAAAATGTCGATGCGTTCTTGAATATAGCGTATTGCCGCCCAGAGGGAATTTTCGATCACCTCAGCCTGCCCTTCCAAAAACGATAGCGGTGAAAAGGAGTGTCCGGTGTGGCACACATAACGCGTCAGCGGTTCATTTTTGGTTTTCCACAGAACACCGCCGCATTCGGGACAGGTGTATGGCGTTAAATCGCCGACTTTTTGCATATGGTCCAGCTCCGGAACCACATGTTCAGAAGCGCGAACTTCTTCCATAATATCCTCCGGCACTTTAAAAATGGGTTTGACCGGCTGGGTGACCAGTTCGGCAATAGTTTTTGCGATCTGACGCAGCGGCAGAATGTGATCCACTTGGACACTATGTATCGCCGTTTGGGGGAGCTCGGAAACTTGAGCCTCGGTCGGGTCCTGCACGATGGTAATTCCGCGGCAGCGCTTAATGGCCGATAGCCCGCCGACGCCATCGTTGAGGTATCCTGTCAGCAAGACGCCGATCACCTTCGGGCCTTGATAGGCCGCTGCGGATCTGAAAAGTGCGTTAATGGATGGCCGCGCCCGGTTTTCGCGGGGTCCAAAGGTAACCGCGATATGTTCCCTTTGGACCAACAGGTGGTGATTGGATGGTGCTACATAGATGACGCCAGACTTAAACGTGGCCCCGTTTTCCGGCAAGATAACCGGCAGGTGGGTATATCGGCCAAGGATTTCATGCAGCAGGTTTTTGGCGGACGGCAGTTGATGCTGTACAATGAACACCGATGCGGCAAGGTCTCTGGGAAAAAGGGGCAAAAGTTCCTGTAAGGCCTTCAGGCCGCCCCAGGATGTACCGATCACAACAATATTTCTGTATATTGCCATGCACAACCATACGTGAAGCAAGTGCCGGCGAACATACCTTGAATTAAGTTTTCGCTACGCTTTATCAGGCATAGCACGTTGCTGACGAATGGCGGATACGATCTCATCGGGGCTGCCGGTCTTGGAAAGATAGGCCACCGCCCCGACGGACTGCATTTTCAGCGCCTGATCTTCGGCCCCATGCATGGAAAGAGCGATGATGCGAATGTGCGGCTTCTGCAAAATGATGCGTCGGGTCGCCTCGATGCCGTCCATGACCGGCATGCTGATGTCCATTAAAATGACATCCGGGTTGATGCGCTGCGCCGCCTCGACTGCCTGGAAGCCATCTGCGGCTTCGGCCACGACATCGATATCTTTTTTTCGGGACAGCAGCGATGACATCCCCTTGCGCATCACCGCATGATCGTCTACCAGCATGACGCGTATGGGGCCGCTGGGGCTGTTTTGATCGGCAGGTGCAAGTCGGCCGTCCGATGGGTGCTCTTCTGCAATTGGCTCAACGTTTTGTTCCGGCAGATCAAAGACAACTGTTTGCATCGGAACAGATATTTTGACAGTGGTGCCAACACCTTTGCGGCTTTGAATGTCAAAATCGCCGCCCAACAGCAGCAACCGTTCACGGACATTAAAAAGACCATAGGCTTTATCCGCCGGGCGATCATTTTTCCAGAGCTCCTCGGGGTCAAACCCTTTCCCTTGATCGTTGACTGCAATGACGATGTGTTCGCCCTGCTGTCGCAACTCAACCCGTGCGGTCTTGGTGCCGGCGTGCTTGACCACATTGAACAGCAGCTCGCGCACGGATTGAAACAAAAGAATTTTGAGCTCTTCCTGGGCAGGTTCGGCTTTGGCCTCGGTATGCAAGTCAACTTGCAGTTTGTGGGTCTTTTCCATCCAGCGCCCCAGCCACTGAAATGCCTCGGCCAGCCCCTGCATGTACAAAACCGGCGGGGAAAGCTCGACCGAAAGCGTGCGCGAGGTTTCAAGGGATTGCGACACCAGGTCGTAGGCGCTATCTAATGCCGAATCTTGCGAGGAACCGTTTTCGGCAACGGCCATTTCCATGATACAGCGGAATTTGCGCTGCCTTCCTCTTCGCTTCATGCCTGCGTAGCTGTTCTGTAAGAACCTTTGCGTAAACAACTTTTCGGGAACTGTCCGCAGGCGCATCCGGCGGGTGATCTGCCCCTCACACAAATTTTCGTTTCTATTTTTCTCTTGACAATGATGAAAGGCCTCCTTAAGTATCAAATATGGTATTTATAAAACCATATTTGGGACAATAAAAACCGCATACGGGATTTACAATGGGCCAAAATGACAACCAGAATGCTGTACCGGCTATTCACCGTGCAATCGATGTGATTGAATTCATTTCGTCCGCCCAACGGGAGCTATCGTTTTCCGAGATTATGGACAACGTCGATATTCCGCGCCAATCCTTGATTCGCATTCTAAACACCCTGTGCAGCCGGGGCTTTCTGGACAAGTCCAGCCAGAGGGGGCTCTACCGAATCGGGCTCAAATTCCTATACCTGGGCCACGGGTTGCCCGACAAGTTTGAACTTCGCACCGCTGCGTGGAAAGCGATGAAGGCGTTGTCGCAAAAAACGGGCAAGACCATCGAGTTGTCAAGCCTTGATCGGGATCAACTGATATTGCTCGAACAGATTCGCGGCAGCGAGGAAATGGCCCTTTATTCCCGAGTGGGCAGCGTGATTCCCTATTTGCACGCGGTCAGCGTCGGTAAGGTATACCTGGCCTTGATGGATCCGGATAAGAGGCGGCGTGTTTTGCGAAAAATCGGACTGCCGGCGATGACGAAACATACGATCACGGATATGGCGCGTCTGGAAAAAGAGATCCAGGAAACGCAAGAACGCGGCTTTGGTTTCGAAGATCAGGAGTTGCGGGAAGGCGTGCGACGGGTTGCCGCCCCGGTTTTTAATTCAGATGGAAAGCACGTGGGCTGTATCGGGCTGTCGGCAGCGATTTTCAGCTTCGAACGCGACGATTTGGACAAATATGGCCGGATGGTGCGCGAGGCAGCGGAAAAGACTTCCGCGGAACTGGGATATGTATCAAACCCATGATTCTTAATAAGGAGGAGCAAATGTTCGAACTAAACAACAAAACTGCATTGGTGACCGGAGGCGCCCAGGGGATCGGCAAAGCCATTTCTTGTGCATTGGCCAAGCAGGGCGCCAATGTCGCCATTGCCGATATTGACGAAGCCATTGCCCGGCAGACAGCCGATCTCATCAATAAGGAATATGGAAAGGCGATGGCCGTGCAAGCCGATATCACCGATATCGAAAAGGTCAAAAAAGCGGTTGCTACGATCAAGGAACAGTTCGGCCCAGTTGATATCCTGGTCAACAACGCCGGTTGGGACCGCATGATCCCCTTTGTCAAGACGACGCCCGAATTCTGGGATAAAGTGATCGATATCAATTACAAAGGGATGCTCAATTGTGTGTATTCGGTGATCCATGACATGATCGAAAAGAATCATGGCAAAATCATCAACATCGGGTCCGATGCCGCCCGGGTCGGAAGCAGCGGCGAAGCGGTGTATGCAGGTGCGAAAGGCGCCATCATCGCCTTCAGCAAATCTTTGGCCAGGGAGGTTGCCAGAAACCAGATTACGGTCAATGTCATATGCCCCGGACCTACCGATACCCCGCTGACCCAGCAGATGAAGGATGAAAGCGAGTTTGCGACAAAAGTATTGTCCAAAATGGACAAGATCATTCCGCTGGGCCGGACCGGAACGCCCGAGGAGATTGGCGCCGCAGTGGTTTTTTTTGCTTCCAAAGAGGCGGATTTTATCACTGGTCAAACCTTGAGCGTCAGCGGTGGCTTGACCATGAGCTAGACAAAGACAAAAAGCTCGAAAAAAGGGGGCCGGGATGAAGAACCACAGCCAAACCTATAATTCGGAAATGTTCATAGATACGTTTGAAAACACGTTTACCTATATCAGCGGGTTTATGCGAAACGTGAACCGGTTTTCCGAGCGCAACGCATTGACCTGCCCTCTGAGGGGAAAGACATGGACCTATCCTCAGCTGAACATAGAAGTCAATCGATTGGCCCATGCGCTCATGAACAGCGGGGTGGGCAAAAACAATATCGTCATGTACCAACTGCTCAATTGCGCCGAGTTTGTGTTTCTCTATCTGGCGCCGCACAAAATCGGCGCGATCAGCTGCCCGATCAATTTCCGGCTCTCCTCAGGTGAAACCGCCTACATTCTCGATGACAGCAAACCCACAGTATACTTTTATGATGCCGAGGTAAAAGAGGTCGCGCAAAACGCTTTGGAGATGGCCTCCCATCGACCCGCAAAAGTGGTCATGGTAGATATCACCGGAAAGCAAGAGCCCTTTGCCGGATCCGTCTCCTACGATGACTATGTCCGGGAATTCCCGGACAAGGAGCCGGGAATAGAGCGTCCAAGCCACATCTATGACGAGGTGACGCGCCTCTATACATCGGGTACCACCGGTATGCCCAAAGGGGTTCCGCTCAACAACATCAATGATATCTTCAGTGCCCATGATGTAATCATGCATTTTCCGCTTTCCCCGCTGGACAAGACGATGAACATGACCCCCTGGTTCCACAGGGGGGGGTTGTATTCGGGCGGACCCAATCCGACCCTGTATATCGGTGGCGAAGTGGTAGCCCTCAGGGCCTTTTCGGCTGCCACGGTTCTGGATTGCGTGCAGAAGTATCAATTGACCTATCTGATCGGGGCGCCGATCACTTTGAAGATGCTCAAAGAGGAACAAGTGGCCAGGCCGCGGGATATTGGCTCTTTAAAAGGGATCGTCACCATGGGTGCGCCCATGGAAAAAAATCTGTGCATGCAATGCCATGAAGTGCTCACAAAGAATATCTTCAACGGGTACGGCTCGACGGAAGCATTCTGGAATACTTTTCTCAGGCCGTTCGATCTTCCCAAGATGGCTGGCACGGCGGGCCGCTCCTGCACGGACGACCAGATGGCCGTAGTGGAGATGTTCCCCGATCGCCTTGCGGAGCCACACGAGACCGTGCCCAAAGACAATGCTACGGTGGGCGAAGTGATCGTCAAATCCCCGGGAAAATGCGCTTACGATTATATCAACAAACCGGAGGAGGCCCGCAAAAAGTATTATAAGGGGTGGCTTTACATCGGCGATCTGGGCACCTGGAACGAGCAGGAGTATGTGACCATCGTCGGCCGAAAAGATGACATGATCATCTCGGGCGGAGAAAACGTGCAGCCCGTGCAAGTGGAAGAGGCGCTCAATGAGCATCCTTTGGTATCCGGCAGCGTGGTCACCGGGGTGCCGGACGAGAAGTGGGGTGAAATCGTGGTTGCCTACGTGATCAAGACCAACAGCGAACTGACGGTTAAAGACCTGGACGAGCATTGCCAGAACCATCCGATGCTGTCGAGATACAAACGCCCCCGGTTGTATAAATTCGTCGATCAACTGCCGATGACCGCCACGGGAAAACTGATCCACTACAAGGTAAGACAGCAGGCCAAAGAAGAATATGCCAAAGGATTATTGGAAAAACCGTGACGTCATCGTTGCATAAAACACGTGTAGACGCCTGACAACCAGGTATAGAGAGGTCTTTCATGGATTTTGATTTCAGCAAAGAGCAAAAATTGATTCAAAAAGAAGTCCGGCGCTTTGCCCAGGAAGAACTTGCGCCAAGGTACAGCCAGTGGGACAGGGAAAGAAAATATCCCCGCGAACTGGTCAAGAAGATGGGTGAACTCGGCTATATCGGCGTATCCGTCAGCCAGGAATTGGGGGGGCTTGGCGAGTCCTACCTCACCGAGGGAATTGTGTGCGAAGAGCTTTCCCGGGGAGATTGCAGTCTTCCCATGTCGACCCAGGTGGCCGGACACCTGTGCGCCGGCCTTCTGGAACAAGGAAGTACGGAAGTGCAAAAGAAGTTTCTCGACCCCTTTCTGGCCGGTGAGCAGATTTGCGCTTTCTGTTTGACCGAACCGGGAAGCGGGACAGACGCCGGCGCTCTTCAGGCCAGCGCGGATAAAAAAGGCGACGCCTATGTTCTAAACGGGGAGAAATCCGGCATCACGGCGATTATGGATGCCGATTTTGCGCTGGTGTTTGCCCGGACCACGCCCGGCAATGATGCCAGGGGGGTCAGCTGTTTCGTCGTGCCCTGTAAGCTTCCCGGCGTGTCTATGCAAGCCTACGAAGATCTTGGATGCAATGCCATCGTCCGGGGCTCGCTGTTCTTGCAAAATGTGGAGATACCGGAAAGTTATCGGATCGGCGAGGAGGGCAAGGGGTTTCGGCTGGCCATGCGCGGATTTGACATCAGCCGCATTTTCCTTTGTCTGGAAGCCATTGCGCCGGCCCTCGTATCGCTGCAGGAAACCATGGAGCATGTCAAGGGGCGTATCGCCTTCGGACGCCCCCTGGCCTCTTTCGAAGGGGTATCTTTCCCGATCATCGAGCACTTCAGCCTCCTGGAAGCGGTGCGGCTGCTTTGTTACAAAGCATTATGGCTGCGCGATCAGGGACAATCGAGCACCAAGGAGGCCGGCATGGTCAAATGGATGGCCCCGCGGTTTTCAACCAACGCCATCCGGGACTGCATCACGCTGCATGGGCATTATGGGTATACCAGGGAATATCCCCTCGAGCAGCGCCTGAGAGATGTGCTCGCCATCGAAATCGCGGATGGCACCTCGCAGGTTTCCAAGCTGGTGGTGCAGCGTGAATTGATGGGCCGGGAATTTCTTCCCTACAATTATCGATAGCCCGGGCGTTTGGCGCCAATCGAAAAATCCGGACCACTGCGGTTCGACAAGGAGGGCAACATGAATTTCGAAGAAATCATTTATGAAAAAAATGACGGCGTGGCCAAGATCATGATCAACCGACCCCAGAAATACAACGCCTGCACTTCCCTGACACTCCTCGAGCTGAGTCAGGCTTTCACGGATGCATGGGTGGACAACACCGTAGGCGTGGTGGTGTTTACCGGTGCCGGCGAAAAGGCCTTTTGCACCGGCGGCGATCAGTCCATCCGGGACAAGAGCGGCTATGCGGGCACCCTAGCGGCATTGCCGGTGGAAGTCGGCTGGCAAACCATTTCCAGCCTGATCCGGACCATCCCCAAGCCGGTCATTGCCAGGGTGAACGGATTTGCCATCGGCGGCGGACACGTCTTCCAGGTGGTTTGCGACCTCTCCATCGCGGCTGAAACGGCCAAGATGGGCCAGGCCGGGCCCAAAGTCGGCAGTTTCGACCCCGGTTACGGCACCGGAGATCTGGTCCGGTGTGTGGGGCTGAAAAAGGCAAAGGAGATCTGGTACATGTGCCGGCTGTACACGGCCAAAGAGGCGCTCGATATGGGTTTGGTCAATGCCGTGGTGCCCTACGAACAGCTTGACGAAGAGGTCGATAAATGGTGTGCGGACCTGCTGGAAAAAAGCCCCACGGCCCTCAAAATGCTCAAGTACGCTTTTCACGCGGAAACAGACGGTGTCGCAGGAATCACCCATCTGGGCGTTGGCGGCCTGAGCATGTTTTACGGCACCGACGAGTCGGTTGAAGGCAAGAATGCTTTCATGGAAAAACGTAAACCGGATTATGCCAAGTACCGGAAATAATAATTTGTTGCGGTTTTTAAAGAGCGGCGCTCTGCCCGAAGGCAGCGCGCCGCTGGCGACTTGCCGTTCTGCATCCCCCATTCGACGATTTATTCAGACGTTTTCATCATCTTGCGAAAGCGTTCCACCGCTTCGCTGGGGCTGAACTCATCCAGTTCCATCAAGCGCCGCACTTCAATTTCGCCATCCCCGCCGTCCATGGCAGGGTTGGGGAAACGCCGGGTCCATTCGAGCGCTTCCTGCTTGGAATCGGCTTCGATGAGGGTGTAGCCGGCGATCAGCTCCTTGGTTTCGGCGAAAGGTCCATCGACGAAACTGCGCTTTTCTCCAGAGTACCGGATGCGCCAGCCTTCCGAGCTGGGCCGGAGCCCCGAGGCATCCAGCAGCATGCCGGCTTTGGACAGCTCCTCGTGGTAGGCCGCCATGGCCGCAATGAGTTTCTCCTCCGGCAGGGATCCGGATTCGGAATCTTTGGTTGCTTTGACAATGATCATGTATCGCATCGGACGTTCTCCTTTGGTTCAGGCGTGTGCCTTGGATATCTCTGGCTGGGCAAGCCACCCGGATTTCGCTTTAACTATGTGACGTTTGGCAGAGCCTGTTTTCGACAGATCGAAAAAAATAAGGGTATCGGAGGGAATCAGGCTGGTGCGTCAGCGGCAAAATATAGGCGAATTCCCTCAGGCGGCGTGCGAGAAAGCCTGGCTGGCTTTCTGGTGGTTGGGCGTTGCTTTCTATGGGTTTGTCGGTCCTACAGCTTCGAGGTAACCACCATCTCTTCTTTTATGTCGGCGACGGTGGGGCACCCCATCATCATGAGGCACGTCGCAAACTCGTCACGAAGCATGGTAATTGTTTTGACGACGCCGGCTTCGCCATAGGCGGCAAGGCCGTGCAGCACAGGCCGGCCGATGCCGACGCCATCTGCGCCGAGTGCAAGGCATTTGAAGATGTCGGTGCCACGGCGGATGCCGCCGTCGACAAAGACGGTGATCTGCCGGTCGAGGCCGGCCTCCCGCAACGCGGCCATCACTTCGATAAGCACTTCGACACCGCTTCGCGCATAGTCGAGCTGCCGCCCCCCGTGGTTCGACACCACAATGGCTTTCGCTCCATTTTGGGCCGCGAGCACGGCATCCTTCCCCGATTGTATGCCTTTAAGGCAGACGGGAAGCCTTGTGACACCCGCAATCCATTCGATGTCTGACCACGAAAGTGAGGGATCAATAAAAGAAGAGAGTGCGTTGGAGGTTCCCCGGGAGGTATCGACCTGCGTATCCCCTTCCTGCACAGAGCTTTTCTGTGGCGCCTTGAAACGCATGTCCCGTTCGCGCCGACCGAGCTGGGGTGCGTCAACGGTAACAAACACCGCTTTGCAGCCACCTGCCTCGGCCCGTTGCAACAGGTCCTTTGCGACAGCGCGATCTTTGTTGACGTAGAGCTGAAACCACTGCGTCTGGCCGGGTGCACGGGCCGATGTCATCTCTTCAAGCGAACACGAGGAGAGCGTCGGACACATGTACGGGACATTCGCCTTGGCGCATGCCCGTGTAATAGCGACTTCTCCTTGCGGGTCGGCGAGTTTCGCGAGCGCGGTGGCCGTCACATAGAGGGGAAAGGAACTTGGGACACCGAGGAGTTTGGCGGAGGTGTCGACTTGCGAGACATCCACGAGCACGCGGGGCCGCAGCCACAACCTGCCAAGCGCTGCCTCGTTCTCGCGAAGAGTCACCTCATCGTCCGCCGCTGAGGCGTAATAGGCCCATCCGGCCGGGTCCATGACCGATTCCGCGGCCTGCGCCATATCTCGCGTGTTGAGGATGTGGGAAATCGGCGCAAGCTTTGCGCGCCGCGCCGAAAGGCCGCTGTCGGTCGCGCGATTTTTTGCCGCTTGGCGCTCCTGTTTCCATTCCTCATCTTCCTGATCTATGACGCCGACAAGATTCTTCTCCACAATCGCGAGCATATCGAGGTTGTGCTGTGCGAAAAACGCAGCAGTTGCGTCCCGGCCGAGGTAAGGTTCGAGCACCTCGAGCCCGCCGGGATGCGGAAAAGTGCTGATGTCGTAAACGTTCTCGTTGATAACAATCCAAGCATCGCCGGGACGATTGTGGCGGGCAACGATTTTGAAGGGTATCGGATCGGACATTAGCGACCTCCGAAAAGGACTCAACGGGTTTCGATTCTTGACAAAATACAGCCGCAACCGCCTCCGTCAACTCGTGAGCGGATTTTTTCCCACACTATGTATGAACCATTTCAGCGAAATAGGCAGTTAGAAGGCTGGTTTTGAATTTGCGTTATGGTTATGCACTTGGCTCCAGTGAATATCTAATCTCTTATATCCCTGATCAATTTTTCTTTGGTGCAGCAAAAAGTGCCTTATCGAATGTTGTACAAGATAGGCAATGACTTGATTGTCGCCTGGAGCTACACCCGATCTTCAATCCGTTGAATACTCATCCAAATTTCAGTCGGATGACAAGCGGTCGACAACGTAATGGCCAAAGTTGACGCTTGGACGACTTTAGCTAAATAGTCTTTTTACCGTAACTCCCCGTGTATGGATTGCATCTATTTCGATATGACATTCAGGCGGCGCGACTTTTACATCGGAAAGGAAAAGGGGAATGAAGCACCTACTGGTTTGTATGGGAGTTGTAGTTTTAGCAGTTCTGACTTTAACCTCCTGTGGAGGAGGTGGTGGTGGCGACGGTGGATCAGATTCGTCGTTGACTACACCGGCCGGTTCCGTGAGCGTTGCCACCTCCTTGGTCCTGCCCGGTGGAACCTGTCAGAATGGCGGGATCAGCGTCGAGAGCGGAATTGACGAGAATTTGAACGGGAACCTCGATCCCGAGGAGGTAGATGCGGTTCAATATGTTTGCAATGGTTTGAATGGCACTGATGGTCAAAGAGGCACCAATGGGCTGAATGCGCTGGTTTCCGTCACCGCCGAGGCTGCCGGGGTCAATTGCCCGGCAGGCGGCTACAAGGTTGAAAGCGGTCTGGACACCAGCAACGAAGGCGTCCTTGATCCGGATGAAGTCACCCAGACCAGTTACCTGTGCAATGGTCTGGACGGCACCGACGGTACCAATGGGACAGACGGGACCAATGGGACAGACGGGACAGACGGGACAGACGGGATCGACGGGATCGACGGGACAGACGGGATCGACGGGATCGACGGCACCAATGGGATCGACGGCTTGACCACTCTGCTGGTGATCACCCCTGAGGAGGCTGGGTCAAACTGCGTAGACGGTGGTCAGCTGGTTGAGTCGGGCCTGGATATCAATGGCGACAAGGTACTCGATCCGGATGAGGTGACTTCCAGCGCCTATATCTGCAACGGCACGCCATCGGGGATCGAGTGGGTGGAAGTCACTGGCACGACTCAGCAGGCAAGTGCCAATACCGGCTACATTGCCAGCAACCCAGCCCAGGTTACAATTACTTTGCCCAGTTCCCCGCAGGTGGGTGATGTAATCGAGATCATCGGCAGCGGAGGTGGTGGTTGGAAGATAGGGCAAAACGAAGACCAATCCATCCTCGGGATGTCGGCTCAGCGTGATTGGGACCTGACAGGCAGTCCGGTAGGAAACTGGCGTTCAATCGCCGCCTCGGCAGACGGCAAAAAGCTGGTGGCTGTTCAGTATGGCGGCTATATTTTTACCTCGACCGATTCGGGGACTACCTGGACTCAACGGTTTTTCCCAGCTCCCTGGGCAGCGGTCGCTTCTTCAGCAGATGGCACCAAATTGGTGGCGGCCCAGTCGGGAGGCATATTCACTTCCACGGATTCAGGCGTAAATTGGTCGCAACGATTCGGTAGCGGGCCCTGGACGTCACTCGCATCCTCAGCCGACGGCACTAAGCTTGTTGCGGCCCAAGCAGGTGGCCCGATATTCACATCCACGGATTCCGGGGCGAGTTGGATACCACGTATGGGCGGAAACTGGGCTTCGGTTGCCTCATCAGCGGATGGCACGAAACTGGTAGCAGCATACTATGGGATCGGTATTTTCATAAGCGGCAATTCGGGTGCGACCTGGGTTCAGCGACAAGGCGGTGGCGATTGGCAAGCAGTCTCCTCTTCAGCGGACGGGACCAAACTAGTGGCGGCGCGATTGAACAACGGATACATATTTACATCAAACGACTCCGGGGCGACCTGGACGCCACGGATAGCAGGAAACTGGCGCAACCTTGCATCCTCGTTGGACGGCAAGAAGTTGCTCGCGGCCGGCTATGGCGGCCATATCTATTTCTCTAACGATTCGGGCGTGAGCTGGATGCAGCAGACTTCTGCCGGAATAGGCAATTGGCAGGCTGTTGCCTGTTCGGCGGATGGTCAAAAGCGCTATGCCGGGATTTACGGCGGGCTCGTATACGCCTCTCGGCTCGGCACCTCGTCCGGCACATCAGGGGCGCTCATCGGTTCTCAATGGGCCACGGTCGAGTTGCAGTGCGTGGAGCCGAGCACCTTTCTGATCCGTAGCTTCGACGGTGAATTGAGCTTCCAGTAACCCAACAGGGCTTAGGACGCGGACGAGATAAGGGGTGCCTACGGGCTGCACGGGTTGATGCCATAGACTTTCGGCTCTGCAGATCGCCGGCACCCCAACCTAAATCTAAACTCTGCCTGTGATTAGGTCGATTATCGGACCAACCAGTCCAGCAGAATCGGTTATTAAAAGGCGGGCCTTGAATTTGCGTTTTTATTCTCCTATCACAGGTTACCCCGAACCTGTGATATCCAGTGGTAATCTCAAACCTAATTGAACGCTACAGAGTAAGCCAGTCGTCGACATAGCCGCCTCAGCCCTCTGCCCCCACCTGGCCCCGCATCTGCAGCCAGCGCGCGACCAGCCAGCACAGCAGGGCCCAGGCGGCTCCCAGGGTCCAGCCGCCCAGAACATCGGAGGGCCAATGCACCCCCATGTAGACCCGGCTGACACCCACGGCCAGCGTGGTGATCAAGGCAATGGTGATAATGTAAGCTTTGGTGCGCCGTTTCGGATGAATGCGCGCCAGCAATGCACCCAATGTCAGGTACACGACGGCCGACATCATCGAGTGTCCGCTGGGAAAGCTTGAAGTGTACACATACGAGCCGTGTGGGACGAGCTCGGGACGGGGCCGGTCAAACCCGCCCTTCAACAGAAAGCTGAGCAGCATGCCGCCGCCGACGGCGATTACCACCAGGGTCATGATGCGGTACCGGCGGTGCAGCAGAAGATAGCCGACTACCACAAAGGTGATGAAGGTCAGCACCCCTGTGCCGCCCAGGGCGGTGAAATCCCGGCCTATCTCTTCGACCCAGCGGGCGCCCACAGGGTCGCTCAGGTCCTGGGGATTGCGCATGGCCAGGATCAAAACCTCATCGATGGGCAGGGTTTCCCCTTCGATGACTTCATCGGCAAGTTCGATAAAAATCCAAACAAACCCGATGACCAGCAACAGTAGAATCAGCGCGGGCAACTCATGCCCCAATCCGCGAAGCTTTTGAATCAGACCCATCCAGGTGGAAGCGCCGGTATGGTTTAGGTTATCTTCCATTGATTCGAGCCCGTACAAGTTAGGTGTAGTCGTAAGATACTGCTTTTTTCATCAAGCTGGTGCATCGGCAGCACCCCCACTGCCCAAATGCCGATAATAGTAATCTCATATGAGTTTGGCCAGTTCATCATCTGTGACGTACAGCAGGATGGCATGTTTCTCCAGGTTCTGGTTGAGCAGGTGCAGATTGCAGCGCATATCACAACCATTTGGTTTCCACCTCTGCCGGCCAGGCGACCGCCGACAGGAACTGCAGCACGCATATAGCACAGGATCAACTTTGCTGATAAGCGCCTTGGGCGTGTGTTCAATAAGGGGTCATGGAAACACAGTTACCAGATCGGTTGCTGCTGGGGCTGCAGCGGCGGCCTTCAGTCGGAGTCGAAGGTGTTGCAGGCGTCCAGGCTCCCGGTCGCGAGGCCTCGTTTGAACCACCCGATGCGCTGCGCCGAACTGCCGTGGGTGAAGGAATCCGGAACCACGCGCCCTTTAGATTGCATCTGCAGCCGATCGTCGCCGATGGCGTTCGCCGCGTTGAGCGCTTCCTCGATGTCTCCTTCTTCGATGATCTGACGCGTCCGGTCGGCATGGTGGGCCCACAGCCCCGCAAAGCAGTCCGCCTGAAGCTCCTGGCGGACCAGCAGTGTGTTCGCCTGGCGCTTACCGGACTGCCGGCGGGCCTCCAGCACTTTTTTGGAAATGCCTGTCAAGGTCTGCACGTGGTGGCCGACTTCATGGGCGATGACGTAGGCTTGGGCGAAATCACCGGGTGCCGCGAACCGTCTTCGCAGCTCTTCGAAAAAGCTTAAATCCAGATAAACCTTCTCATCCGCCGGACAGTAAAAGGGCCCGGTGGCGGACTGGGCAAAGCCACAGGCGGATTGCACGGTCCCCGAAAAGAGCACCAGCTTGGGTTCGCGGTATTGTGCGCCGGCTCTGCGGAAAAGATCGTGCCACGTGTCTTCTGTGTCGGCCAGGACGACTGAGACAAATTCGGCCAGCTCGTTTTCTTCCGGCGTGCCGCCGGTAGAAGGACGATCCGTCGTCAGAGTGCTGCCTGTGCCCTCCTGCAGAAAGACCGATGGGTCGAAACCGAAGTAAAGGGCCGTCAGGATCAGAATAATCGTACCGATGCCCCCTCCGACCATCTTGGAGGGAAGCCGCATCCCCCGCCGGTCCTCGATGTTTGAACTTCGCCGCCCTTTTTGCCAACGCATTGGTCCTCCTTTTTATCCGCTTTTCCATTCTGCGCTGATGCAGTTGACTGCCGCTGATCGTTTCCCTTCCACCTCTCCAAACCTGCTTCCCCAAGGGGAGACTATCAGGCTGTCGAAGAACTTCGTCTCAAGCCGTCGTGCTGTGTTGCGCGGCTTTCAAAATGTTCGCCTGCTGGCGTGGGATTTTTGCGCCTTTGCCGGAAGGCCCCAAACCGCGTTTCAACACCTTGCCAGGGACGGGGACGCCGCCTGCGCGAACAGCCTCACCGCATCCTGGTCGACGCCGCGCATCAAGCCAAAACGGCCTGTCCTGTCCGGGCGAAGTACCCCGGCCTACCGCCCGATTTTTCGCCAGCGCCGCCCGAGCAGGTGAGGACAGACACGGATGCTTCTCCAATCCTATTCATCCGGTATCCAGAAAAAATCGGCCAGCTCTGAAAGGCGGTTCATGGGTACCTCGAACACGGCCGAGGACATGGCGATCACAGCCGTCTTCAGCCCCGGGTGATTCTTCTTGAGCTGGCGGGGAATGCCCAGGTGGTAGTCGGAATGGAAATGCCCGCAGCAGAAAAGAAGGCGCCGGTCCAGGTGCGGGTCGAGGGATGCGGCCATGACTGCATCTTTCACCAGTTGCGCTTTGTACAGCGCTCGCGGTCCGGCACGGTGCATGGGGCCGTCGACGGGCATTCTCCCCAGAGCTGCCTTGAAACGCACGTAATAGTTGCGGGAGTCGAAGGGCGGTTTATCCGGGAGAAACACGGCGTCGGGTCCCAGGACTTCCGGAGCGATCCGGTTGGCCGCAGCGACTGCGGCCGCTGCCCGGCGGGGGATGTTGGCGGCAATGACAGGAATGCCCCTGGATTTGCAAAATTCGATCAGCGGCCGGTAGTAGGTCTCGTAGTTCGGCCAAGGACGTGATTGTCTCAGGAACTCCTCCTCGGAAATGCTCCCCCCCGAGATAGTCGTTCAATCCTTTTTGAACGTCCCGTTCGAACATCTCCAGGGCCAGGATGATTTCGGGGTCGAGCCCGGCCAACCCGGTGAGCAGTTCCAACTCCGCCCGGTGAGCTTCGGGAGAGTCGTGCTGCTCTCCAAAAAAGACGACCCGGTACGCCATCAGCATCCTGAAGGCGGTTTCCAGGCTGTAGATAACGCCTTTGTGCATCATCTCAGCCATGGCCGATCTCCTCGATGCATTTGCATCTCTGTGCAGGGAAGGGTACCAGTATTCGCGACGCCGCCAGCCCATTGAAGGAGCAACCTGCGGTGCAGGGCCAGCCATGCCGCACCCCTATTCCAGAGGCAGCAATTTGTGGTCCGCCCCGGTTCAGCCGGCCAGGATCCCAGGGCCGCTGTCCATGCGGAGACTCAGGGCCGGGGAGAAACGCGGATCAGTTTCCTTCGGTGCGCAGCCCGACAAACTCCTTGATGCGTTGCGTGACAGCCGGCTCGAGCCCAAGCCCGGCGGCCAGACGCTCCAGATAGTCCTCTTCCGCCGGTGTATCCACTTCAATAGCCAGCAGCGAGGCTCCGAAGATCTGCGCCGCAAGTTCCGGCTGACCCTTCGCCGCCGAGATCAAGGCATCGGTTTCGGCCGGTTTCTGCATCTGCGTCATCACGAACTGCTGGCTTTCGGCGTCCGCACCGACTTCCCGCAGCTTTCCGACGATGCGTCGGATCTCATTTTCGTCGATGCGTCCGTCCGCCTTGGCCGCGTTGATCATCGCCCTGAGGACGAGTTCGGCATTCTGCTCCAGTTGCTGACGCTCGCTCTCTGTCTGTGGCTCCGCCAGTCCCAGCGGCACCTGGGGAGACCGGTTACCGGAGCCTTTCAGGGCTTTGAAGGCCATGGCCCCCAACAACGCCATGACGCCGCCGCCCAGCGCACCGCTCATGGACTTGCCTCCCCCGCCCATAAGCGCTCCGGCCAAAGCGCCGAGGCCCCCACAGCCAGATTCTGTTTGCCGCCGACTGCACGCCCGGCATCACCCATCACACTTCCGAGCAAACCGCCCGGACCGTCGCCTCCGCCGCCCAGCATGCCGGCCAGGCTGCCCATGAGCCCCCCACCGCCGGCCGGTTTTCCGGACAGGCCGGCCAGGCTCCTCAAAGTGTCATCGTTCCCTCCTGACAAGGAGCGCCGCAGCCTGTCGCCGGACGACTTGCTCAACCCGGACTGCATCATCGTCCCCAGAAGATCGTTGATGTTCATCATGTCACCTCCTTCGGGGCCTGGCGCCCCCCGTTAATCAAACAACGGCCTGTTTGCTGGCCGATCGGACCTCAGCCCCGGTCGACGTGAAATCCGAAATCCAATTTAACCCGGTTTTCGAATGCAGGAGAGGGCGATGGGACTTAGGAAAAAATGACATCGTTTTCGCGGAATGCAAGCGCAAAAAGCGGAAGGCACCCAGCGCGTCTGAAATCCGGCGGGTCGCCGCTGGGTTCCGAACCGGTCCTATGAGCTGAATAGACCGCCGGGGACGGCGCGCTGGCGCGTTCACCCCTGTCGGGGCGAAGGATAGTCAGCGGCCGTCTTCAGTTGGCGAGCGGCTAATTCGAAATTTTATGGGGAGATGCGCACACCAACGGTAACCTGTACTTGTTTTGACGCTTACGTATCGAGACAGGTTTTAAATGCAAGAAGATATGATCGAAAGTTGTGTTTAGGAAGATAGGTGGTGTATCCACCGGTTGATTGTTTCCGAGGCAATTAACCGGCCGTAAAAATCTTTCATCCGGCTGTTCAATACCCCCAATTTCACCATGGCTTCAAACTTCTCAGCGATGACGCTCTCGCGGCTATAGCAAAGTAGTCTCGGGACGGAAGAATCCAGCATGGTCGGAAAATCGATTCTCCCGGTCCAGGATAAACAACGTCGCTGAAACCGATATCAATCTGCATAGCGACTCTGGCCGAGTCCAGAATTCCACGGAACCGTATTCTGATTCCTTTGTAATCCGCGTCCTCGGTGATCCTTTCAGATTGGACCGAATCGGGGTCGAATCGTAGGCCATCGGGTTCCACATCCACAGCTATAATATCTCTGATCTGGGCAACGAGGCTGGCTTCATCATTGCTCGTTCTTCCCAGCATGTCGATATCCATGGTCGGACGAAACACCTGTAACGCCATGCCCTTAACATCAATGCGCCCTTGAGAATAAATCGGTCGGCATGGGCCTATTTGGAAAGCCGATACAGAAATCGTTCCATGGCGTAATATTGAAGCAACTCGTTAAACGGCGGTACAGTTCATCAACAGTGTTGCCATGTTGCTTTTTGGTTTTCTGCCCCTTGTTAAAAAACTCGGCAGCGCCTTCGGTCAACTCCCGTTTCCAGTTAGTGATCATGGTAGGATGGACTTCATATTTGGCGGCAAGCTCGGCGGTGCTCTCCTCGTTTCTCAGAGCGGCCAGCGCCACTTTTGCCTTGAATTCCGGACTGTACTGTTTTCGTTTCTTGATCATGAAAGCTCCTTTCAGGATGATGACTCAGAGCTTAGCACATTGTCCAGTTTTTGGGGACCACCGCAGCTCGATTTTACCAAGATGATCGACACGTTCAATGACAGGGGCGTGTGCTTTGTTTCGGTCACCCAGCAGATCAGCACAACGGATTCCACCGGGCGCATGATGCTCAATATCTTAATGACGTTTGCCCAGTACGAGCGTGAGGTTATCGCCGAGCGAATTCGCGACAAGGTTGCGGCCGCCAAACGGCGCGGCAAATACTGCGGCGGGGTGGCGATCCTGGGATACGATGTGGACCGTGAAATCAATAAGCTCATCGTCAACCGCGAGGAGGCAAAAACTGTCCAGTACATTTTTCGGCGCTTCATTCAGCTTGGCTCCGCCAAAAAATGGGCCAGGAGCTCAATTCTCAAGGGTATCGGACCAAGGCCTGGACCACTAAAAAGGGCAAAGAGCGCAAAGGGGCCGAATGGAACACCGGGCACGTCTACCGATTGCTGAACAATTGAATGTACATTGGAGAGATCGTCCATAAAACTGAGAGTTATCCTGGAGAGCAAGAGGCCATCATCGAGCGTGAGACCTGGGACAAGGTCCAAACCATCCTGGCCGATAACAAACCGATCAAAGTCGCACTGTCCAGGACAAAGATAATAGCGCCACTTAAAGGGGTTATCCGTTGCGGGCACTGCGATTGTTCCATGGGGCCGACCTACGCCCGCAAAAACGACCGGCAATACACCTACTATATCTGCGAAAAGGACACCAAGCGAACGGTAAGCAGCTGCCCGCTCAAACGCGTGCCGGCAGGTGATATCGAGCAGGCTGTCGTCGAGCAGTTAAGCGCCGTATCCAGAACCCCAACCCTCGTGGCCAAGACTTACTTTGCCGCCCGGGAAATAGAAAGCACGGAAAAGCAACGATTGATCAAGCAGAAGGTCCAGATAGAAGAGGAGCTGGCTCAGACCCGCCGGCAGGCCCTCGACTTGATGAAACCTCAAAACGATCATCCGAAAAAGGATGCAATGCTTGCAACTATCAATCGCCAAGCGGTGGATCTGTCACGGCAATTGACCCATGTTGACTTACGATGCAAGGCCTACCAAAGCGTAAATATTACTGAACAGGATGTCTCCGAAGCATTTTCGAACGTGGAGACCTTCTGGCAGGATCTGTTCCCCGTGGAGCGTAACCGGCTGATCCGGCTGCTGGTGGAAAAAGTCGAGCTCCGCGAGACGGGGATCGACATGGAGCTTCGGACCAACGGCTTGACCACTCTGATCGCCGACCTTGCCGGTCTGGCCTGCGAGGTGAATCAACGGAGGGCGAATCAATGAAGACAAGGCCGACCATCACCGTTGCCAGCAACGGCAACCTGCAGGTTCATATACCCATGATCATCCGGCGGATGCGGGGAAGAAAACAGGTTATCGCACCCCAAGCCCTGGATGGGGAAATTCCCGAAGCTGCCGAGCCGGTCCAGGCGGCGGTCATCCAGGCGCTGGCGCGGGCCTTCTCCTGGGCGCAAATTCTTGAGAACGGGCAGGTCAAATCAGTCAGTGAGCTGGCTCGCACCCTGGAAGTCGACGGATCCTATTGAGCCGAATTCTGAACTGAGCACTCTGGCGCCGGATATCGTGGAGGCTATCATCAACGGGGAGGAGCCCGATGGGCTTTCGTTGGCCAGATTGACCCGGTCCTTTCCCGAAGAATGGAGCGAGCAGAGGATCATGTTTGGATGTGAGGAAACCAGGGCGTATTCTTTGCTTTTATTGACAGTAATCTGGAATTTCAGTTTGTCTGAAAAGTTGTAGATAATCGACCTGATCACAACTTTCGGTGCAACACCGGGGGCTTCCAGCGAGGCAATTCGGATAATACAAAGCGCTCCTTATTTTATTGCATAAACAAAGTTGAACATCGGAGATACCGTTCTGTTGCGGCTATCATTTGTGAAGAATTTGTCCTTGCACGCCGCCGCTGAAACGCAATAGACTTGGCGGAAGCCGCATTGCTTGAAAAACGCTTCATCATTCCCGGCCTGAATACCAAATTTCAGGGAGGTACCTTCGTTTTCCACGAATTGGCGTAATACAATAGCCTCTTTCAATGGAGAAGTGCCCTCCACAACAGTCGTATCGAAATAGTCGGCAACGATTGCGCTTTCCGGCCCCGAATCTTTGGTGATAAAGGCAAGCAGGTTTTCAACTGCCGGAGGCGGAATATACATCAGCAAGCCTTCGACAATGAAAAGCGTTTTCAGGCCCTTATTATAGCCGCATTCTGATAGTTTATCGCTAAGGGATTCCTTGCCAAATACTATAGGAACATAACATATATGATTTGGTAGCATCCCAAATATACTTTTTACTTTTTCTGCTTTGACAGCCTGGGTATCAGGATGGTCTACCTCGAATACTTTCAGGTTCTCTTTTACACCTGGAAGGCGATATGATCTTGTGTCATAACCGGCACCGATGATAACCACTTGTTTAAGTCCATTCGCCATAAGCTCGAGCAAACATTCATCGATGAATTTAATTCGGGCAACAATGGCACCATTGACTCCAGGCATCATTTGCTCGTATTTCTGCAACTCTGCTTTTACACGGTTCGAGTCCTGGAATAACTCCCTTATTTCATCTGGGAAAAAATATTCTGCGTAGGGATCTTGAAATACACGCTCATTCTCGGGAAGATGAGTTTCATTCGCGCGTAATCCTGCTATTTGCAATGCCATTTTGCGTGGATCGATCTCAGCCATAAGTTCCTCCTTATTTAGACTGTTTATAGGTTTTTGAACGAAACCTTCTCATAAATCCATCGTATATGGCCTTGCTCCCGTTAAGCATCATATCAATTATTTTTGCCTCATCCCAGATTTCCAAAGTCGGATTGCTCACTTGAAATGCAAGACCATGAGCAAACAGCCACCTTGTAACTTGAATCTCCTTAACCTGTTCGGCGGATAATCCTCGGAAAGGAGTGTAATCTGCAAGTGAATCGGTTATCGTTTCCCAAATGAGATCACCGTACTTTCTGAAATATTGGATATGCTTGTCATCATTAATGCCCTTGAATAAATTTTTTTCCTCGTTAGCAAAAATGACATAACCAATTCCATGATCCATCCAGGGTTCTCCCGTTCTTTGCCGCGTCATGAATTCATGGAGCAGGATAACCGCTTTTTTCACTATCTCTTCTTCTAATTGTTCTATTGAATAGAAAAAGGAATAGATCGGCCTGGAAGATGATCCTAGTTCATCCGCAATCGCCCTGGCTGTAAATGCACTCCACCCATGTCGGCGCACTATTCTGAATCCGGTATCGATAAGTTCATCTTTTGTATGTTTAAACTTGGGTGCCATAGCCTACCGAGTGAAGAAGGTTATTATACAACATGTGTTGCACAACATGAGTTGCATGTCAATATTAAAAAACAAAGCCAGCTAAAGGTAGTCTCGTTATGCACCCATTTGTTCGTGGGTCGTGATTACATACCAGTATCATGGGTATGTAAAATTGCAGATAACTCTTACGCTGTGCGTACAGGCCGATATATTGGTCCGGTGGGAAATCCGGGTTGGATTCCAATTCTTTCTCGATCGGTGCAAGATGAGTTCGAAAAAGTTTGAAAAGCAGGTCCGATTCCAACACCGGACGCAGAGTTAACACAACCATCAAAAATGGTGATTTCCCCTAATCCCTTGATAAGCAAGGATATAGCTTTCCGGACGCGTTTCGGGCCAGGTCCGAATAGAACGGAGAATCAGGGGGCAAACAGAGAATGAAAGGTCGAAAAACTTAGAAAATGGGGTGAACGGAGAACGGTCATAAAAATATCAAAACCGCTAAATCCCCTTGAATACACGGCAAAAAAAATCCCGCCCTCCTTGTGAATAGATCTGGAGAAGCGGGTTGTTGATTGAATATTGGTGGAGGCGGCGGGAGTTGAATCAAGCTCCTTACGAAAACCGCCAGAGAGCGATACCTCAGGCTTTTCCTTTAATTTCAGCTCGATATCATCGGCTTGTATGCTATGCAATAGCTGCAATACCTTCAAGGAATGCAACCATTCTGAAACGAAATGGCCCCAAAATGGCCCCATCTGAGGTCAGCCACTCTGGACCTCCACAGGCACTTTGCAGTGCATCCTCACACTCCTACTCCAGTCGGTCGGGATAGATCCAATGCTCTGCAGCGTCCATATACGGATTAACATCTCATTGCAGACTTGTGCACCCACAAAATAGGTCGAGCTTTGCAGTGGCCTCATCTTTTCCCTTCGTCATCTCCCCCTCCCAACGTAGCCGTTAAACGCCATGGGCTCAATCGGTGAGCGCCATCCCCATTTTGCAATCGGACGGTTTACTAAATATCAGTAATCAAGATGCATCGAGTCGTGCAAGGCGGCTCTGCGAGGTGTATGGTGCCAATTTGAAATGTGCCATGCGTCTTGCTGCAGTCTGGCGGGCAACTTTGAGCAGGTCAGCCACCTGTTGAATACTCAAAGACTGCTCTGCGGCCAGTGCATACAGACGCTCTTCGAAGCTCTCAAGTGCCTCATGCAAATTCACCGGAAGGGTTGGCAGTTGCGTGCTCTGAGATGAGGATGGCGAACTGTCTATGCCTTGCAGCGCCTGACATCGTTTTTTAATCCAATCGGGATCATGGCTGGCACCCCCGGATTCAAATATTTTACGAATGAAGTGGTGGCATTCCCGCAGATTGCCTGGCCACGGATATCCGTTCAACTCCTTTGCAATTTGTCTGGCGACCTTGCTGTTAAAGGTATTTTGCACATACAGGGTTAAAAACAGGTCCACCTCAGTCCTTTGGCCATGTAAACCACGCGCATCGGTTGTCGGAATACCGAGAATTTCCTTTTTGGCAACATGATCTGCCAGGGTTTCAAACACGTCGCGGGGATTGTCGTGTCCGGAAAGAATGTCTCGTAACGGAGGCACCTCAATGATTTCATCCGCCACCCGAAAAAACAGATCCTTGCGGAATTCCTTAGAATTTTGAAGCTCCTTGCGAGGGCGATTGGTTGCCGCAATCAGGTGAAAATGTGACTCTTGTTCAGCCACTGCACCCAGCTGCCGATACTTACCGGTCTCTATAACCCTGAGCAACTTGGCCTGCACCGTTGCTGACGCCTCCCCGACCTCGTCGATAAACAACACACCCCCATCCGCGTTGGCCAGCAATCCATGACGTTCTTTTTCTGCCCCGGTAAAAGCGCCTTTCTCATGACCGAAAAGTGCGGCATCAAGCAGTTGATCCGGCAAGTCGGCGGCGCTGACCGCAACCATTTTTTTGGCGCCAAAAGCCTTTTCCAGGCTCAAGGCGAGCACTTGGGCAATGGCCGTCTTTCCGCAGCCGGTCTCTCCGAGGATCAAAATGCGCCGGGGTCTGCGCGTAGGTTGTGGCGGCACCAGAATGGACAAATATAGATCTCCTCCAAAGACCGCCTGGACCATCTGGTAAAAGATGTCGTCTCCATAAATCTGCGGTATCGACCACTTTTTCAATCCGGAAAGAAAATAGAGTAAACCTTCGATTATTTTATCTAAATTTCCAGCCGGAATCTCATACTGTTTTCCGAACTGCCTGGCTTTGCACTTGACGATCCCTTTGCGTTCGGACTCTGAGGCGGCCTTTTCAAAACTCTCGACGATTTCATCCGCGATAAGGATATTACATACATCAAGTGTGGGGATGGGTTTGATGGCATTCATGCTTGCCTCACGCTAAATGTTACAGACTGATGGTTCAGGTTATTACATATAACATTTAACACGATTCAACTAAAAATTCAAGTATTTGAAATTTAATATAATTTAACACCATCGTAGTTGGCATGTATTTAGCTTAAGGGTAAGCCAGACCATGAACCTTATAGAATAACGGGAAAGGAGGTGAATACGATGAAAAGCAAGATCACAGATGCCAACGCAAATTTGATTGCACTGCTAAAAAATAGTGCCATCCCCCCAGAGCAACTGAAGCCAATCTATGATCGACACGGCGTCGATATAGAGGAAGGTGCGCAAGTGCTCGTCAAAGAGATCTGCCTGGATGGATCCAACACCTTGGCCTCGATCCTCAGAGGCCGCAAAGGGGTTGCCTACGACGCGGTGGTCCGGGACGTTGCCCAAAAACTCGAAGTACCCTGCGATGAAAACGAAAGTGAAACCAGCCTTGAATTAAAGATCCTGGAAAAGCTCATCAGTCGGTTCCTTGAAAAGGCCACGCCGAAACAACGCGCCGACATCGAAGCTGTCTTAATAGAAGGCTCTTCAGTCGATGGAAAGTCGATAGGCGCGGGCGCGATGGCCGATGGGGACCTAATAGGCCTGGTCAACCAACTGGGGGCAAAAGCCACAGCCGATATGGTCAATAAGATCGTGACCATGATCATTACCGGTCAGGCCGTACGCCAATCCATCAAGCAATCTTTAAGCTTGGCAGGCTTTGCCGTATCATTGCTCAACACAGCTTTGGTCGGTTGGACCCTGATTGAGCTTGCCGGTCCGGCGTTCCGCAAGACCTTGCCAACCGTGGTCGAGATCGCCCGCTTGCGCCTTGAATACGGGCAGGCGGACTATGAAAATCTTTGTGAATAAATGGCAACAGGCGGTTTAGAAAAGGATTGAACTACTCGCATAGAAAGGAACTAGAAAAACCAGAAACTGAAAACATGAGGACCTGCAGATTTTGAGACTGATATTGTGAAACTACTTGAATACAGGAGATTAAAATGAAAAACGAACATGCAAATAAAAATGATGTAATTGACCTGATAAACCAACTTCCCGAAGAGCTCCATGCCGCATCCGACAAGATCAAGTATGAAATCGCCCCTCTGTTGCTTAAATTTAACCGATCGGTAAGATTGGGCCTTATGAGCCGCATCCGACACCGCACCAATGCCTCGTCGATCCGCGAAGTACAGCAAATCATCGACAGCGGCATTAAGGAAATCGATAATTTTGTTTCAGACGCCATTAAAACAGCTCTTGAGGGGCAACATGACACCTCCCTAAGAATCGCCGCTGACCTAATAGAGCGCGATCCGTTGCTTTTCAGAAAAATGATCGATGATGTAAATTTACTGGGGGTTTCGGGAGAACGCCGAACCATAGGCCTTACCCATCTGACCATCGATTCCAGGTTGCTGCCAATGACAGGAGGAAAACCCCATACACTGTCCTTAAAAATCTCTGGGAAAGCGGGTTCGGGTAAATCTTTTATTCTGTCGGCATGTTTGAAGCTTCATCCCCCCAATGCCATCCATTTGATTATAAACGGCAGTAAAAAAAGCCTTTATACCATTGAAGGAGGATTGGAACACAAGGTGCTTGTTCTGGTAGAGGGCTATGCTCTTGAGTTAAAAGGAAAAAAAGATAGTGAATTTGCACTGGCACTTCGATCGCTCGTATCCGAAGGGGTGTTGTACTATGACAGGGCAGATGGATCTGGAGTTACAAGGCATATGGAATCAAGGGGGCCCACCTCCTTTGTCACAACTACCACCCGCCAAAAGCTTGAGGTTCAGGTCGATGATCGAACGATTACGACCAATACGGATACCTCGCCAGAGCAAACCAGAGTGATCTTGGAGCAAATGGCAAGGTCTGCGATGAGAAATAAAAGTGCGGTGGATTCGAAGATTGAACAGGTTTGGCAGTATTACCGGGAAAATCTGGATTCAAAGGAGGTGGTTATTCCATACGCGGGTGATATCGTGGATTTTATCGGTTTAAATGAACTGCCGGATGAGGCAAGGCGGGCCTATGGAAGGGTCCTGAGTGCCATAATGATAGTGACACTGTTGTATCAGAAACAAAGAAATGTAGACGGGCAGGGGCGGCTTATAGCGGACTATGCGGATTATGCGATCGTTCACCAGCTTATGCATAAAGACTTCTCTGAAAGGATTGGGGACCCAAATAACCTCACCGATAAAAAGATAAAAACAATCCAGGCAGCGGGGAGAATCACACCTGGGGAACTGGCCAGGAGGGTAAACGTAACCGGACCTGTAATATCCAATTGGCATCCCCAGCTTATTGAAAAAGGTTTTCTGCGCTGGTGCGATAACAAGGGGCGCAGTTTTGCCGATCAAGCAGCCTTGGATATTGCAAAACACAAAGGGCAGGCCTATCTATGTGTAGCAGGTGGTAAAAGCCTTCCAACCCCGTTTGACCTTACCGGTGACCCAAGGTGGGATGTCGGTGGTGAATTGCAAGACCTTTATGACTTGCACCTGGATGAACGGTACGACCCTAATTGCACCGACGCCGATGACGGTATTGACCCGCTTTTTCAACAAGGAACCGGACCAGGAGTAGATAACTAATAATTATAACTAAAAAAAATAGAGGTATTAGCCTGTTAATGGAAAAACGATGCAACAAAAGCGATAATAGAACCCGCTGACAGTGTCGAATGTCACTTGCAGTCGTTTTTCGGATCCCGAGCTTATGACAACCACTATAGATTACAAAACGCTATAGCCTTGAATGGAGCATGCTGAGAAACTCAGCAACTTCAGCTCCATATCTTATTGTGACCAGCAGGGGTTATTGAAATTAATGCAGTGCCTTCCGCGTTTTCTCCAACGCTCCCTCCGTCTCTTCGATCATCCCACTGAGTTGATGGGTTGATCGAATCACAACGTCCTTCATTTCTTCAATCAATACATGTGTTGTAAGCAGGGCCTGCCTCAAGCCTTTGGGAAACGACCTATCTTAGCACACGCGATACGGACCACCCTTATAGCCAGGCTTTTTGGCATGCGGCTTTGTGTAAGGAACATTCGGGCATCGGCCATTCGAACTCCGTTTTAAGCCGTGATCTCTAATAAGGCAAAGCCACCGTTTGGGTGTTATTTGATCCGAAGCTAATAGCTATAAATGATTTATACTTAAAAATATCAGATAGATGAATTGGGTGTTAGCCTATTAACCCTGTTTCGCGTGTGGGGAATGCAGAGATGATTGTCAGGCCTCTTCCGACCCATCGCTGCCAAAGGCGCAGCCACCCAGAGGATGATTTCGGAGGCATTTAATATTTCAAGGCCTGCCGTGTCCAATTGGTTGACCCCGCTGCTTGAGCAGGGAGTGCTGGTCTGGTGCGATGTCAATGGCAGACCATTTGCCAATGAGCGTACTAAACAAAAAGCAAAGCACTCAGGGTCAGCGTTTATAAAAGTAACAAACCATCGGATACTACCTACCCCATTTGAGATTTCTGGAGACCCCAGCTGGGTCGAAGGTGGTAACCTGTTTAAACTTTATGATTTACACCTCGACGACGATGATTACCTGATTTTTCAGGAAGATACCTTAGGTGTTAACCTTTTAACCGAAAATCACGATGATACGAATACAATAACAATACCGCCCGGACATGCCTTGGAACAGTGCGTGTAGGTTCTGGTTGCCGCATTCTTGCTAACAAGCACCCCCCCGATCGTTTGGCACTGACTGCCTGGCGGTCGAGGGGTGCATCCATCACCCGCATTGCTGGCAGGCACCATTGCAATAAAATTGGCATCCGAAGGTGCTGAATATACCATTCACTGCTTGACCGTGAATGGTTGTGCCCATCATAACGATTGCAACAGGGACGAAGACCTCTTCCCAGCTGGGTCGAAGGTGGTAACCTGTTTAAACTTTATGATTTACACCTCGACGACGATGATTACCTGATTTTTCAGGAAGATACCTTAGGTGTTAACCTTTTAACCGAAAATCACGATGATACGAATACAATAACAATACCGCCCGGACATGCCTTGGAACAGTGCGCGTAGGTTCTGGTTGTCGCATTCTTGCTAACAAGCACCCCTCGATCGTTTGGCACTGACTGCCTGGCGGTCGAGGGGGTGCATCCATCACCCGCAATGCTGGCAGGCACCATTTATGCGGCCGGTGTGAAGGCCAGGTGTTCTTTGGAAAAGGATTGGCGGACGCAGAACAGGTGCTGTCTTGGGGGGTGGGTTCACCATATTGATATTTGGACTTCTCCCATGAGCCCTTTTGCCCAGCGGTGATTTTTTTTCATCCGGCTGCGTTTGGCCTATAATTAAAAACAAGCACCGCCTGCTGTTGACGTTTCTAAGCCGTCTGTGCGGCGGTAAACATATCCAGAGATGAAAATTCAAATCTGATCAAAACCTTATCAATCCTTGACAATAGAACCCCGTATAAGGTTGTGCCGGCAGGTCTTCCCAAGGAGCATCGCTTCTTAAAATCCATAATATGCCTTCGAAGACCTCGTGCGGATCGCGAGCTCGACGGCCCCGAAAACTTTCGGTGGTATTGCCGAAAGTATTATGGGCTCTATCCGTTTTTCACTGTTCGGTTGTGATTTACATCTTTATTTTTATTGAATAATCAGGAAGTTATGTCTGGATTTTTTACACTAATTTCAACTTTTTTTGAGATGACTTGTAATAAACCATTTCTTATAATGAAACACTTCCGCTATCTTCCCGGATTCCCCGAAACGGCCGATTAGGGTAAAAACCACCATATCCCATGCGGGAAGAAAGCCAGGCCCCCTCCTGTTTAAGTGATTCGATTATCTGCCTGATCTTTTCAGGTTCATTCTCTTCAGATTTTAGGGAGATGTTGGCAGCTGCAACGACTTGGCCCTCATAATTGAAAATAGGCACAGCCAACGAATAAAGTCCCAAGACGCCTTCTTGATCCGCGATAGAATAGCCTCGATCGCGAACAAGTTCAACTTCGGCCGCCAGACTTCTGGCATCGGTTATGGTGAAGCGAGTCAAAGGCTCGAACCGGATACGGTCAAGTTTTTCTGCCAATTCTTCATCGGGAAGCGCAGCTAACAAAACTTTTCCTGAGGCTGTGCAATATACTGGGAGTCTTGACCCTTCCCGTAGACCGAAACTGAAAAACCCCTGAATTTCGTTTCTGAATACAAAAATTACGTCCAAGTCATCCAAAACCGCTATGTTTACAGTCTGTTTGATCTTCAGCGAGAATTCCCGAAGATGGGTTGCACCAACTTGCCGAAGTTCTAATCCATTTAAATAACTAAACCCTATGGTCAGAATACGTGGCTCAAGGTAAAACTCCTTCCGCCTGTTTCGTCCCAGATAGCCCAGGGTCATTAATGTGTCGGTTAACCTCTGAACGGCTGTTTTGTTAAACCCTGTTGCCTCGGAAATTTCCTGCAGAGTCAATCTGGTCTGATTAGCTGAAAAAACCTCCAAGACGCGGATGCCTCGTGCCAAAGCATCTATAAAATGTTTCGGTTGTCGTTTTTGCATTTATAACCTTGCTGGATGTCTAAAATAATGGTGTCATCAAAGCATCTTAATTACTATTTTATTATGTTTGTATATAGACGAATGCCGCTTTTTAGTTCAAACCTTAACTGAATGGCCCCTTTTCCGCCGGGTTTCACCTGTAAATAAATAAAAAATGGTGGTAAACCCTAAACATATAGCGCAAAAACGAAAAACGTCGATGAATGCGGCATTCCCTAAAGAGTCTTCAGGATGTAGGTAGTGCATCATGTTACCTAAGCCCTGCAAAAATACAGCAACACCAATCATCGTGAAAAAATTAATACCCGTCATTGCGGCACCTGCATCTTCAGGTGCCATCCGCTCCTTAATATGTGCATACATGATGCCTCCATTACTGGCGGAAAAACCAAAAGCAAAAAAAAGGACGCTCAGCCCAGTCATTCCTGTTCCAGGGGACAATCTCGTCAAAAGCAAGAGAATAGCCCCCATCATGATCAATCCTGTAATTATCACGCCTTTTCTGTTATTGAAAACAGTATCGGACAGCCAACCAGATACTGGGCTCCCAATAACCATTCCAATGCTCGTCAACAAAAGCAGATTACCCGCAGCTACTGCAGGCACGCCGATCGCATGCATCAGGAATGGGCCAGCCCACAGGGACTGAACGGCTGCGAATATGCCGTATCGAAAAAAGGTGCCCATGGAAATAATCCAGTAATCCTTCTCTTTGAGTAAGCGGAGAAGGCTATTTGCAATTTCACTGAGATGCGTAGATGCGGCTTCGGGAACGGCATGACCCATCGAAGAGCTTGGACGATCCCTGGCAATCACGTAAAAAAGAAATGCAAGCAGCAAATTAATGGCGCCGATGACCAAAAATGAATTGCGCCATCCCACCATTTGGGAAATCAGCACCAACGGTGTCGCAGCAATCAGGTTCCCGAGGGTGCCTATTGAGACTACCACAGCAGATAAAGTCGCAAAATGCCTGGGATCAAACCAAAGAGTAATAATCTTCAAGGTCCCCATCAGATTGCAAGCCATGCCCACTCCCATTAATATCCTGCCTAAAACTAAAGTCGGTACGGAGGAACCCAAGGCAAACACTATCGCACCGATGACAGCAACCATGGAAAGCGCCGACATGGAAATGCGAGGGCCGATGCCATCCAGATACATGCTGATGGGGATCTGCATAATGGCGAAGGCGTAAAAAAATGCAGCTGATATCAGGCTTAACTGCCGGGTATCAATGGCAAGTTCCTGGATCAAAGAAGGGGAAATAACCGCCACCGAGGCCCGATAAAACTGAGAAAGTAAAAACATCAGGCAGGCAAGTATAAAAATCAACCACCGTTTGACGCTGTCCGGCATTGTTTCAAGAGTCGCTGGTATTGAAGTAATCTTCTCCTCCACTCAGGCTATCGCTACATAATCACAACTGCAACAATCGGTGTCCCCAACAGCGAATGGGAACACCGATTGCAGTACAATTTAATTATCTATTGGCTTTGCGATAGCCCAGCTGATCCTGGGAAATTATGGTCTTGCAGATGTTGGCCGAGCCTTCCACCATCACATAGGTCGGGATATCGCGATAGTAACGGGCGATCGGGTATTCGGAAGAGTAGCCATAGGCGCCCATGATACGCAAGGCGTAGTTGGCACACTTCATGGCCGCTTCACCGGCAAAGTATTTGGCCTGGGCCACTTCCATGCCGTTGCCCAGGAAACCGTCGTCTTTTTGCAGCGAGGCCCTGTAGACCAGCAGGCGGGCCGCTTCCACATCGCAAACCATCTGGGCGATCAGGTCCTGGTTCATCTGGAACTTGCCAATCTGCTGACCGAACTGTTTGCGCTCGTTGCAATATTTGGTGGCGATATCCAGACACGCCTGGGCACACCCCACCGCACCGGCCGCGGCCGACAGGCGGGTGTTGTTCAGCGATCCGAAAACGATCTTGGCCCCGTCCCCCACTTCGCCCAGCAGGTTCTCGCGCGGTACGCGGGTGTTGTCGAAAAAGATTTCGCCGGTCGGCGAGGAGTACGATCCCATTTTGTCCAGATCGGTGGTTTTGATGCCATTGAAGTTTTTCAGTTCGACAATAAAGGCGGAAAGGCCCTTGCCGCCCTTGGCTTTGTCCGTGAAGCAGTAGCAGATCACCACATCGGCCTGGTTGGCGTTGGAGATCCAGGTTTTAGAGCCATTGATGACAAAGTGGTCATCCTTCTCCTCGGCCAGGGTTTCGATGGACATGATGTCCGAGCCGGCGTTGGGTTCGGTAATGGCAAAACCACCCAGGTACTCGCCCTTGCACAGTTTGCTGACATACTTTTGTTTGGCCGCCTCGGTGCCATACTTGTAAATGGGAAAGGCACACCCGATGGCCGACAGGTTGTACTGCACGCGCAATGAACTGGAAACCCGCGCAATCTCTTCTGTGATGATCGAGGTGGCCAACCAGCCCATGTCCTCTCCACCGTACTCTTCGGGAATCACGGCCCCGAAGAACCCCAGGTCGCCCATGGGCCTGATGACCTCTTCGACCGGCAGATAGTGATTGGCATCCCACTCGTCCACAAAGGGTGCAATTTTCTTTTTCGCAAAATCCTGGACCGCTTTGCGGAGCATCTCGTGTTCTTTAGATAATTTGAAATCCATACTGTGTTCCCTCTCCCGAAACCGGCTTTGCCGGAGATTGAAGTGAAAATGTAAAGTTAAACCAAAGTATACGGTCATTCAATCGAACGCTGGCACCATCGTGAGTCTGCTCTATTTGCGCTCCAATACCGCAGCGATGCCCAGTCCACCGCCACCGCAAATGCACTCCAGGGCCAGGCGGGTATTGCGTCGCCGCATCTCGTGCAGCAAGGAAACCAGCACGCGCGTGCCGGTGCAAGCGATCGGATGCCCCAGTGAAATGCCCGAACCGTTGACGTTGACCTTGGCGTAATCGGCAGGACCGACGCCCATCTCTTTCAAGTCGGCCAGAACCTGCGCAGCGAACGCTTCCTGTACTTCGATCAGCTCCATCTCGGCGATGCTCCTGCCCGCCATGGTCAAGGCCTTGTTCACAGCGGTCGCTACCGTACGATAGGTGTGACGCGGGTCGTCGCCGGCCACGGCGCAGGATTTAAATGAGGCCAGCGGTTCGATGCCCAGTTCCCTGGCTTTTTCAGCGGAGGTGACCACCACGGCGGCGGCGCCGTCGTTTTCGGTGGAAGAGTTGCCGGCCGTGCAGACCCCTTTGAGCACCGGCTTGAGCTTGGCGAGCTTTTCGATGGTTGTGTCGCCGCGCGGATTTTCATCGCGCGTCACCATGATCGGATCGCCCTTGGCCTGGGGCACCGGCACCGGCACCATCTCGTCATCGAACTTGCCTGCCTCGATGGCGGCCACGGCCTTGCGATGACTTTCCAGCGCCCACTGATCGCACGCCTCGCGCGAGATCTCCTCAACCTGAGCCGCAGTTTCGGCCCACGACATCATGGCCGGCAGAATGCCATAGCGCTGTTCCGGTTGCGACATCACCCGCGCGCGCTGGATACGGTCATAAAAACGCAGGCCCCAAATGCCCAGATCGCCATGACCGCGCGGCATGCCTTTGGCGCCACCCACGCCCCACTTAATGTCGCCGGGCAGATAAAACTCGGCGTGACTCATGCTTTCCGCACCACCGGCCACCATGATGTCGGCCTGTCCGGACTGAATCAGGGCAGCGGCCATGCGCACGGTATGCAAACCGGTGCAGCAGCGCTGATCGATGGTGATGCCGGGAATCGTTTCCGGCCAACCGGCCGTAAGCAGCCCCATACGCGCGATATTGACGTATTCGCCGTTCTGGTAGGCCTGACCGAAGATCACTTCATTCACATCCGAGGGGGCGATGCCGGCTTTCTCGACCGCGGCATTCATCACGAGAGCCGCCAGATCGTAGGCTTCGACCGTTTTGAGCGCACCCATGTATTTGCCTACAGGTGTTCTCACGCCACTGATAATGACCACTTCTTTCATGCGATTTCCTTTTAAAGATTTCAAGATAAGGTTTAAACGGCAAGTTAGGAACACTCCGCGCGTTTGGGATCCAATGTGTCCGACAGCGCCGTACAATATAGGTGGCCCGGCGTTCATGCTGTGGAGGAATCGATTTGAAACTATAAGCAAAGCATTGTTGTGCTTTGATACCCGTTTCAGTCTATTGAGTAATTGAGGTCACAGGCATTGGTCCCAAGATTAACCGTTGTGGGTCCACATCCTGACGCAGAACAGTGAGCTCAGTATCGGAAGGGGGCAATGACTCTCTCGCCCGTGAAATATCTAAGTGAAATCCGGTTTCTGCAGCGACTTTCTCCGGATTTGTAATTGGGTAGTACTCGTCAAGGTACATTTTTTTTGTCTGTTCATCAAATTTCATCACACCAAGGTTAGTGACCACAGCAATCGGACCGCCGCGTTTAAACCCTGCTCGCCGTCTGGCGTCCCCACCTGTCAGCCATCCCGGGCTGCTTAAATAGTCCAGCTTTTCTACAAAACGTCGACGCTGGTGTTGCATAAAAATAATTACGCCGTATGCCATACTGGCCGCATCACAAGCCCCTCCGGATCCAGGAAAGCGTTGTTGTGGATTTTCGTAAGTTCCCATAAGTGTCGAATTGAGATTTCCGTAGCAATCGATCTGTGCTGCGCCTAAAAAAGCGATCGTTCTGAATTTGGGATGACACAGTAGGCTCAATGCGTCCGCAAGGCTGGTATTTACTGAAGTGCGTACCATAACACGTGGATCAGCAACGGCTAAGGGCAACTCATCCAAACTTGGATCAATACCACCGGTTTCAAAAAAAACGGTAGCCTCAGGAGCATGAATACGCTTGGAAACCGTCGCTGCCAACATGCTTAATCCGGTTCCGGCAAATAAGATATCGCCATTATGAACAAGACGACCTGCGCTCAGGGCCATAATTTCAGTTGCAGTATAGCTTTCCATCTCATGTTTCCTATCGTCTATCTAGCCCAGGTGCGTACCCTAAGGCTGAGTTTGCCCGAATTTTCAGAAGATCCCGAATGCCCACCTTTTCCAGATAATCTTCCTGGCTGTGAAAAGGATATACCCATTCATCAAGATATCTTTTGAAGCTATCATCCTCTGGAGCCATTTTTTTAAATAGATTCAAATGCATGGGATCATAGTCGTAGAATTTATGGCATGCTGTTGGATGAGCCCCGAAAGGCGCCGGAATGACGGCATCTATCATAAAATGAGGCAGACTATTCTGATCTGGTTCCTCCCGAATGAAATCCATGGGCACAATCTCTTCACATGTCACAATTACAGTTTTTGCGGCCTTGGCTTGCTCGATATCGGCAAAAGTGAGCCCGCAAATGCGACATGTTCCATCATCGCCTACATATTGTGCATGGATTAGAGCGACATCAGGTTTAAGCGGTGGCAAAACCACCACTTGACCGCCATTCGGGTCAAGCGGGTCATCCATTATTTTAAGCTTATGCGAAGGAACATTCCCTTTCCCACGACTTTCCGGAGAGAAACCGGACAATCGAACGATATCCGATTCTATTCCGGATTTGGTGGCCACAAATGGCAAACCCATAGCACCGGCCATGAAACGCAGGACCATATGGTAATTGGAATAATCTTCTACTTCGATCTTCTTTTCAAGAAAAGCCTTCTTGAAACGGTTTCCGGTGGGTGCAAATCGGGCTACGCCGCCATACGCAAGCTCGACACGCTGAACGCACCCCGCACCGATGAGCAATTCCAAACTCTGGCCCTGGGAATGGACAACCATGTAAAGGTTTTTCTTTTCTTGTCGGATAATTTCTCGAACTATCAGCATCGGATTTCGGTTGACGGTAAATCCTCCTAAAGCTATCTGATCACCATCTTTGATATATTTCCGTACCGCATCCGCCGCCGTCATAATGTTTAATGTCATTGGTGTTCCTTTTCGAAAGAAATCCGTCTAACGATCTGCAATGCAGATTTCTATGTGCTCAATATTCGCTGTAGCCGGAAAATGCCTATGTCTAACAATTTCGACCGATATTGTTTCAGCCTTTTACAACTGCTGCAGTGCGACGTTCGCTTCTTCGGAGAACCCCGATAAGCAATAGTGCACATGAAGCAACGATCAGCCCAATTATATCCGTTTTTCCTTCCGGATAGACGATTAACAAACCGGAAATCAGAAGAAATGCTCTATGGATCGCAGTAAGTTGGCCGAATTTGAAAAACCATCCTTCCAAAGCACTTGCCATTAAAAGGGTGCCGATGATGCTTGTGATAACAGCCTGAAGGATGTCCGGTAACGTGCCATGGAAAATGAGTGCAGGGTTCATGACAAAAATAAACGGAAGAATAAATAGTAGGATTCCCATTTTCATCGTCGTGACCGCAGTTGCCATGGGGCTGGTTCCTGAAATTGCCGAAGCCGAAATGGCCGCTAATGCAACGGGCGGTGTAATATAGGATAGATTTCCGCAGAACATGACGAATAAGTGTGCAGCCATTGGGTCAAAACCAATATTGACAAGTGCCGGAACTAGCACCACAGCCAAAAAAACATAGCAGGCCGTAACTGTCATTCCAATACCTAAGACAAAGCTAGTAGCTGCACCCAAAAGAAGAAGAAGAAAGCGATTGTCACCAGCCAACAAAAGAAGCTCTCTTGAAAAAGAATTCGCAACACCAGTGGCAGAAAATGAACCGATAATCAATCCAATACCAGCAAGTATGGCGGTTAACTGCCCAAGAACTTTAGCGCTTTCATATAAGAAATTAATAAATTTGGTTTTGTTTAATCTGGTTTTTTTCCGAATCATTGCACAGGCAAAAAGGAAAATTATGGTATAAAATGGGGCCAGCGCAGTAATTCGGTAAACAAGCAGGAGGACTATCATCAATATGATTGCCCCAAGAAAAAACCATCCTTCTTTGATGACATCTACAAACTTGGGCAGATCTGCTTTTTGAAATCCTTGAATGTTCATTTTGGCTGCATGAAAGTCGATCTGAAGAAAAACCATGAAGAAATACAGAAAAGCGGGGAAAATCGCAGCTCCCATCACCGCCGAATAGGGCACATTCAGAAACGAGGCGACCAGAAATCCGGCCGCACCCATGATCGGCGGTGTTATGGTTCCACCAGTTGATGCACATGCCTCAACCGACGCTGCATACTTGGGCTCATAGCCAGTTTTAACCATGGAAGGAATGGTGAGCGTGCCGGTTGTGACGATATTCGATACAACGCTGCCGCTTAAACTAGCCATGAAGGCACTTGAAATAACCGCCACCTTGGCACTGCCTCCTCGGCTGGTACCCAGAAGTGAGAGCGCAAAGTCCATGAAAAATTTACCACCTCCAGATGCTACGATTGCAGCACCGAAGATGATGTATCCTATGATCTCATCTCCGACTACCCGGGTAGCGATCCCGATTATGCTTTCGACACCCATGGCATGATAACACGAGGTTTGAAGTAATGTAAAAGGCGTCCCCCATAGCATACCGCCTAAGTATTGCCCGAAAACAGGATAAAAGGAAAATACCAGGCAAATAACGAAAAGAATGGTTCCTGAGGTTCTCCTTACCCCTTCCAATGCCAAGGCCCATAATACAAAACTCAAGGCCATCGCGAAAGGAGGGGCGGCATATTCCCAGCCGCCGGTCAAAATCTTATAGGAATTTGCTGCAAAATAAATATTCACAGCTACGCATACAATATAAATACCCCAGTCATACCAGGGCAAATGATGGATGTCCTTTTTCCTGGCAGGATAAACCAGGAATGACACAGAAAGAAACGTGGCCAAAATGTAGTAATAATAGCCAGAGGCAATGGGCATGAACCCTGCTATGCCGAGTTGGAAAAGCTGGTTGATAGAAATCAGGATACCGAGCGCCGCGGTTACAACGACCACGACATAGGCAACTCCCTGCATCCGTTTTTCCGTCCTGACTTCTACTGTTTTCAAAGCCATGTTCTTTCTTTCTATAATCAAAAATGGTCGATATTATATTTATCGCAGATTTTATCATCGAAGGTGTAAGCGAATTGATGTCTTTACACCTTGCTCACTTACCGAAAAATATTTTAATTCATTCTGCTTTGGTTACTTGCAATGTTCAATTTGAAACCTTATTGAATTCGTCCAGCTTTTTCATCCAAATCAGCCTGAATTCGTCCTCGCTTTGTTTTTGCGCCTTAGACACGGCAACCGATTCATTCCATAATTTTTTGAGCTTTTGGAGGGTATCGATTCTTTCATCATTCCATGCCTGATTTTCTTCGGTCCACAAACCTTTTTTCTTCAGATAATCGATGGCCCCTGGATGAAACGGAACATCAATTGGCGTATTCCCGGAAAGTTTTATCTCCCATGCAGGCATGCTGGATGCCGCATTCTTATACAGCGGAAAGGTTTCTTCTATTGCCTGAATGAGGTTGGAGACAAATTCGGGGTCTTCATCCGCTCTCACTGTGACAATTGGATATCGATAGCCTAGTAACCACAGTGGTTCATCTTTATTAACCCCTGCGCCCACAGTTTCTTGATAGGGAAAGGCAAATGGCACGTATTTTTTCAATCGTGCCCATCCTTCTTTGTTGTTCGGATCCAACTGAGGGTAATACACACCTTTCGACGAGCTTTCCAGTTCGTATAGAATACTGGCGGTAGTGGACCCATCAGCCGCATCGACATTCCCCTGGATTAGAGCCTTCAGAGAATCAGCGTAACTGGGGAACTCCACTTTTTGAACATCGTCCCATGTCAGCGAAGCAAACGCCATCATGGCGGTCATTTTAACATTTAAAGATGGATTTCCCACAACCCAGGAAACTTTCTTACCTTTAAGATCCGCAACTTCCTTGATACCGCTGGTTTTGGTGGTAATCAAAGGAAAAGATGTCGGTGCACCGACAACCGCACGTAGGTCCTGAGGACCCCAAGTATAGGTGGCAAAATCATAGCTTCCTTCGGAAGAAAAGAAAGCTTCATTTGCTAAAAATGCCACACGGGCCCTTTTCGAGATCAATGGCATCATTCTGCCAATCGAGGTCCCGGAAGGGATTAACCGGACACGAATGTTATATTTCTTCAAAAATGCGTTGGCAACTGCCGAGGCCTGGACATACCCTGTTGACCCAACGTCATAACAACTCCAGACCATAGTCTCAGGTAATTTCACCTCCGATGCTAAAGACGGTAGACAAGCAGCAAACAGCACAAACAAGGTTAAAAAAGCAGATTTGCAGTATCTCATGTTTCTCCTCCTTAATTTTATTTCGTTAATATATCTTTAGTCATTTGAACATTCAAAAATAGCGAGGCCCGGTATTGAAGTGGCTTTTGTTTTTATGGAGCACTCCTTCCCGTAAAGGGTAAAGCATGAAAGAATTTATCGACTAGAAACAAGTATTGTCTCTTGTCCATTTCGAGGAACCAGCAGGGAGACAAACAGTTCATGCGTACATTTGTTGTACAAAAAGTAAGTATTGTCTTTGGTGGGGAAAAACTGCTTCAATCGTTGATGACATGTGCTATCACTTGAATTGCGATCAGTTACATATCCCCCAAACACTAAATTTGAAACCAAGGACAAGGTCGAAGAATCTGTTGTAGGGACGCCCCATACTCCTTTCGATAGGACACTGTTGATTCTTAGATAACGACTATCGTTACTTGATAACGAAACACAGTTTAAAGACACATATTTCTTTCAAAAGAATAAGTCAAACTTTTTTTTAAGTACAATTTCTAGTCTGGTATGGATTAAAAAGTTTGAATTATATTCATGATCAGAGCGCCGTTACATCCGCGTTCTATCTCAAAACGAGATGCAGATATGCTTATTGTGCCAGCGGCGGCGACCAAAATGTCCCGATCCGGCGGATTAATAATGTCATAGATGGGTTGGGTGTTGTGGGAACCGGTAACAGGCTGCTCCGGCAAAGGGATGGCCAATGACGTTACAGGTAAGACCGACGCCGATATTTTGTCCAAATCCGCCTTCCACTGTGAATTCAGCAGATTTGCGGAATACAGCTCTATCGCCGACCATCATACAATGGCTTGCCGAGAGCAGTCCGTCTTTTTGGAGCTTTGGGCTATTCAAGGCAAAGATACGTGTGTCCATACAGTGCGATCCCCTATAATATTATATATGATGACAAACTTGATGGAATCGTGGGATTGGATTGATTTCAAACTACGATCAAAATGAATTGATGGACCTGGTACGCAACTGGAAATCTAATGGGTGTCCCTTTCGGATAAAAATGTAATTTCGCCGCAACAGCAAGGCATTGATGTGCCGACAAAAACGCTTATTGCATGAGCTTATACTATTAGCTATTAGCTTGACCCCTCCTGTGCACAATAAAAACAAAATTCACTCCAAGTACAGGAATACAGATGAACAAGCTGGAACTGATCCGGACGCTGGCGGAACAAATCGGCATCACAAATGCGGAATCCAGAAAAGTGGGCAACCTGTTCTTCGATAGCATTGCCAATGCACTATCAAACGGCGGCCGCGTGGAAGTGCGCGGGCTTAGCTCTTTCAAAGTCAAGGACTATGAAAGTTACAACGGCCGGAATCCTAAAACCGGCGAGGCGGTCACCGTCAAACCGAAAAAGCTGCCTTTCTTTAAAGCCGGCAGGGATTTGAAAAACAGAGTGGATCTACACTCTGGAAAATTCACTTGACAGGTCATCCAAAAGGTTGCGACCTTAACCGGTGCCAAATCGTCACAACACGCAAAGGAGCCTTAGATGTCCCCAATTGGATGGATTCGATCCGCACTGTTCGTCCCTGGCAATCGACCGGACAGGATCGATAAAGCCATAAAAACAAAAGCCGACGTGGTGATCATCGATTTGGAAGACGCTGTACCGCTTTCAGAAAAAGTGGCGGCCCGCAAGGCTGTGGCTGAGAAGCTGGGATCTATCAGCAATCACAAGGTGATTGTTCGAACCAATGGAGTTAGCACGCCCTTTTTCAGCGACGATCTTAAGGCAGTGCTGGTTCGCGGAATCAAAGGCTTGGTAATTCCCAAGGTAAACGATGAAGCTTCTATGTCCCATCTGCACGAGCAGATGTGTGCGATCGAATTGCATCGGTCGATACCAACGGTACCCGTTATCATCATGGTTGAATCCGCCAAGGCCGTGCTCAACATTCATCGGATTGCCTGTTTTCGTCCAAGCCCTGCACGCCTGCATTCCTTTGCTTTTGGCGCAGCTGACTACACAAATGATCTTGGGGTGTCCATCACCTTAGATGGGCGTGAGCTGATCTATCCCCGATCTCGCCTCGCGATAGCCAGCCGCTCTGCCGAATTGCCCCGGCCACTGGACACTCCTTACATGGAAAACTTAAAAGACATGCAGGCGCTGGAAAACGATGCCTTGCGGGCCAAGCAGCTGGGTTTTGGGGGCAAACTTTGCATTCATCCCAACCAGATCGAGATCATAAACCGCATCTTCAGCCCAAGCGCCGAGGAACTTCAACAAGCGCAAAACATCGTTGATGTTTTTGAAGAAGCCCAGAAAAAAGGAATCGGTGTGATCCAGGTCGACGGAAAGTTCATCGACAAGCCCGTCGTCGAGCGTGCAAAACAGATCCTGGCGTCCGGGCGGCCTTCTGCCTCTTTGTAGATATCCTTCAAACAACGCCTCATCGCTAATATCCGCCTTCGCCTCTTGCGGCTTCTTAAGCGACGTTTCGGATTGACTAAAAGGCCTCTGTGACCGATCTGAACACGGGGCGCTATAAAAGCCTGCACTTACACGAGCAGTCATCAGCGAAGCACACGACGGCTATCATCACGAGTTGTGAAATTTGTATAGCATGACTCGCCTTGGGCTGGTGATAGCAAGATCCATCAAACCCCTCGACCACCCTCCTTATGAAATAAGGTCGTCACGAAAAGGGTCCCAATCGAATCCGACCAATCAGATCGACTGGGACCTTTTTTCACCGCCACGTTTATTGGTTCGCAAGCATGTGATGAGTTTCATCCAGCCGGTCTTCAACTTGTTTATTTTTTTATGGTGTCATGTGTCGATCGGATCAATGTGTCTGCCATAGCCTCAAAAATTGCGGAATAATTTGGGGATAAGCGAATGGGTCGACGGCATCGCGGAATACGTCGGAAATTATCGCTGAAAGCGATAGTCGCATCACAGCAACGCATCTATCCTCAATGGTCACCCCACTGCTCTGAGTGGATCCTTTCTGGCTCACCATTGATTTATCCTTGGACTTCTCCCATGAGCCCTTTCGCCCAGCGGTGAATTTTCTCATCCGGCTGCGTTTGGCCTAGAATCGAAAACAAGCACCGCCTGACCAAATCAGGATCACCACCCGAAGCCCTCAAAACCTGGGCCTTTAAAAACAAACCTTCAGGTTCTTCCGGGACATTTTCAAGATATTCATCTACTAAGACCAAAGCCTCCGTGTACATCCCCTTTGTTTTCAGATAGCGCGCACGTGTAATGTTGCCGCTGAACTGGTCTGCTGTGTTGTGTTGCCGAGAACCGGAATACAAAATACCTGCGACCGCGCCCACCTTTTCACTGAACCAGTCAACCAACGCTGCTACCACTGCACAGCAAACAAGGGCAATCGATAAGATTGCCGGGAGTCCATACTCTATGACCATTGTCAGTGCAGCGCTGAGTAAAAAAGCTGGTGCGACAAGATACGAGAAGGCTCGAAGGAAAGTCATGCAAGGTCCCCTTAAAAGATCAATTCGTCATCAGTATCTTCATTGCGCTGTTCAGGACAATCAGCAGCCCAGCTCCATATTTCATCGGATGTTTCAGATGCATCAACATCAGCATAGTTTTGGAGGGGTAATATAACGGTCTCCTTTTCAGGGCCTGTCCCTTTATCCGAAAAAATGCATCTTAGTATATACAATGCCGCCAATCCTACAAGTATTTCAATCATGTCGAACCTCTGGGTAAGCATATCGGACGCATTCGTGCATGTTAATCGACCTCAATGGTTCTTAACCTCTTCCTTCTGAAAGTACGCAAATAATCGGCAATTGGCAGTGTGCCGGTCTTTTTTATTTGGTTCCTGATTTTACGATCAAGCCGGGGATCTTCGTTTGGGAAATGTTTCAAAAATTCGGATAAAAAAGGTGGCATTCTCTTTTCAACCCTGAAATTCAATTCCAATCTCTCAATTGATCCGGTCCGATTAAAAAAAAGGACCATTATACCGTAATTGGTATTAATAATTAAAAAACCGAGATCATCGAAGATGTCGGTACCTTTATGATTTTCCATCGTAACATTAACAGGTGCGCGGTAGGGCAAGTCGTCGAAAATCTCTGTGGAGATGATGCTGTAGCTGGACAGATGTTCAAACCAAAACGACGCTTTGGTTATTGCAGCAGTGGGGGCCAACTTTTCAAACCACGGGGTTTCCGTGGTTTCGAATAACTGGTTAAGTTCAGCTATTTCATTTTTGGAAGCCTTTACGAGAAGAGATGATAGAAAATGCCTGAAATCCGGGATATCGGTCAAAGAGAGCATCAGAATTCCTCCAACTTGAGTTATTGGTCATTTGAACTGACAGTAACATAGGGCTGTGACAGATACGGTCACAGGGAAATAGAAAATTGATAGTTTTTTAACTATGGAATAACTCGGCGTAGTCCTATCAAAATGGAAAGAAGCCCCTGGCAATTACTATACAAAGCAGAAATACCTCAAGCTGCAGGTCCCAGGAGGTACGTTCTGACCTGCTATACCAGCTGGAATCTTTTAAGTTGAGCCAGATAGCGGGTCCCAAAATCGTGAGGGGAGGGTGTTCCGGGCCCGAATTGTAGCAATCCAATTTTATAAAATTCGGAGGTCTATTTAAGAATACTTTTTTGAGGTAGGCACATGACGCTGAGCCTCAGGCAGGGCCACCCACTGGCCTTTCTCCTAACAACGGAATCTGGCCCGATCAGTTGCTGTGTTTTGGCCTGGGCCTGGCTGAATATTGAACCATTGGAGGTCACCCCAGCCGCGGGCCAGGCGGGTTACTTTGATTTTGGGTCCATGGTGAATTCCTATTCCGACCGTTTATTCTTTGCAGGTGACATCGTCCAACGCCGTTGCAAAACCTCGGACTTGAATTCGAAAAACAATGCCCGGACGGATGCCTCGTACGCCCGGATATTGGCCTCGGTTGTTTTCGAGGCCCCGTCAACTGTGCCTTCGAGCTGGAAGAGCCGCTGTTCAACATCTGATAACCTATTAACCAATGCTTTGACATCGTTACGAATTTCATCGATCTGAGGTTTCATCGCTTCGCGGATCGATGCGTAGAATGTTTCTTTAGTTAAAGTTTCTACCCAGCTCATGATAAATCCTTTAATTTTTAACTCTCAGCAACGGGCATGTTTTAAATCCACAAACAGGATGATAATCATCTTGTTTTCGTGAACAACCATACACAGCAAGTTGTCAATCATGTGAGCGCCAGACTGGCAAAATAATTCTACATCACGTTACGCCATCTTCTTAATATCTCCATCTATTTAACCCAATATTTATTAGCTTTTGATTGATTGGCAATCAAAAGGCCCTAATAACCCAGCTTTACTTGTGCGACGCATGCGGCACTGGAAAATCGCATCGGCTCATTGATGTTGGGGTAGAAATCTTTTTAACTTTTTACTGGCGATGCCACTTAATGGCTATCCTGTGAGGACTTTATGAACTTTTTAAAATGTTTGTTGCCGCAATCCGCTTATCACAAAGCCGCAGAGCAGTTACTTAAAACTATCCAGGAAAACACTGAGAAAGCTCGCATTGAGTATCGAAGATTTACAAATACCCATGACCTTATGACCAGCACCCTCAATGAGGCTGGCAGTTTTATCTGGCGCAAGGATCAGGCGGGCAGGTATCTGCTTGCAAACCGCGCAATGTGCCACAGCCTTCTGGACAGGGATTCACTTGATGTCTTGGGCAAAACCGACGAGGAGATCCTGGCGGGATACTCAGGTGATGACCAAAATTACAGTTCATTTTTGGAAACTATGTCGATCGCTGACCGTCAAACCCTACGAACACGGAAACGTTCGACGTTTTTAGAATTGGGGAAAGTGCATGGATATCCGCCAATGTTAATTCACTCGGTAAGAACCCCGGTGTATGATCAGGATTATCAACTTCATGGCATTATAGGGGTGGGCAGTGTGATCGCCGACTGCTGTGACGATTTACATGCCATGGCGCGCACCATGTTCGGTACCGATAAGATCATCGAACTCCACCCAAATATCATCATTGTACAATAGGTTCTCATATAGGTCCCTTTCGATCCAAATCGATCGATTGGGACCTCGTGAACACGGCCAAAAAAACTGATAGTCGCCATATTATGGTGATGGGTGTCGCCATGGCTTCGAGCATTGCGGCTTTCACGGGGGACAACGCCTCATTCCGAAGGAAAAACAAAGATGGTCCGATGGTTTTCAGCATATGCTGACCATTCATCGACATAGGCTGAGATGATGGCGATCCATATCTGACAGATATCCTGTCAGTAGTACTAATGGTTTTGCTTTCATGGGGGGCTCTCCTTATTATTAGACGAGCAATTTGCCCACTATGTTCATCAGTTTCAAGCCGGCTGGGGTAAGTGTGGTCACAAACTGGCGCACGTTGTAGGGATCAGGACCGGCAGCCACCAGGCCCAACCCGTTGTCCTTCCAGGTTCCGTTGGGAGCCTGCACCATGTGCTGACCCAGGCGCTTAATTGTGCGAGCCACTGAGGTCACGGTCACCCCCAGGTTCTTGGACAGGTCAGCGTAGGACACCGGGTCAGGATGTGCTGACGCGAGGTGCGCCAGGATAAGGAGCTCTGTGAGGTTGATGCTCCCTTCGAGTGCTCCACGCACAATTTCAACTGCTGAGATAACTCTCCCAAAGCCTTCCATAATGCCTCCTTGTTATAAATTTTAATTCAAAAACGTCCCCTGCCTCTTTTTCGATACGAATCAGCATGTGAACAGCTCCTGTTTTTGTTTGGGCTACACTCAAAGTAATGCCCCCAGGGTCAATCTTGAATTCGATCTGCTGATAATCGGCAATACGATAGGCTGGCGATAGCTCGACCGGCATGACCTTATTCATGGCATAGCTTCTTTTCCTGTCGGCAATCACCGCACATTTCATCGCCATTGAAGCTGGTCATTTGTGCCTTATCGACATCCTCAAGGCAAACTGGACACGTCACTCGTCTCGTATCCTCCATCTCTCCGCAGTAGACACAACGACGAGCTGTGGCTGGACTTTTCCCAATTCCGATATATTTATGCTTGGTGCACGGCACGAATACCGACACCCTCCCCCTCACCCTGCGACTCTTTGTCATCCTTCTCCCCCTATCTTATGGATGCGCTGGTTATAGTATGATCTTCCACCAATGCTGGTTATAGACCAACGCCATGTTGAAGCAGTTCCTTGCCCGATCTATCGTCAGAACCATTGTGTAGTCTCCGATTGGCGCCTTACTTTTGTCTCGAGGAGTGGCGTTACATCAGTATCATTCGATATGAAGACTAATCCGTCCACAAATGCAATGATGCCGACCTCAATAGCAACATCAGCGAGAATATGAATCGGTTGAAAACCCGGCGAGTAAGACAAAATTACTTTTGTAGAGGCTTTTTAGGAAGGGCATACCGGCATTTACAAGTTATGCCGGAGGTTGCCTTGGGCCGATAGGTTGGTGAGCCTTCACAATTAGCAATTAAAATGAGAACCGCATCCGGCATCAAAACTATCATAACAATCCTCTGCCTTGTTTGAACCAATGAGAATTTAAGTTCTGCATGCGCAAAGCGTATTTTGCAACAATCGCTCTGAACAACATATGTATCGGTCCCACAAAGAAAAAGGATTAGTTATAGTTTTCAGAATCTCAGACTGATGGATACGATATCCGCACCATATTTACCCCGAAATACAAACCAGCCGATAATTTTGAAGTGCTTTCGAGGCTGAATGAAATATGGACCTGACACTGAACGCCAATACTTTTTGGATGGCCAGCATACGTTTGCGATCAATGGCGATAAAATCACGCCTGGAATTGACGTTCCAATTCTGAAGTGTGTCTTGCCTCGTTGTCGGTATCGGCAATGTTCAGTCGGTTTCCATGCTTGGTATGTACAAATGGGATGGTGGCCAAAACTCAAATTGCAGCTCCCAAGATCATTGCCGAGCTGCCCCAGGTTTTTAAAATGTTGGACCTGAGATGACCAGGCAAAGAGACCGGTTCAAGTTGTCGCTGGAAAGTCCTGTTGCCAATCCATCCGGCACCATCGAAAGCTTTAACAGGCAGTTTGCATTGAAGGAACCAGAACGGCAGGAGTTGAATGGGCGTGGCCCACAGGAAGCAGGGGATACGATGTTCCATGTGGTCAATACCTATACTCGAGCGGCAGCGATGGAGGGATTGGCTGCGGAATCAAGTTACAGGTTGCAGTTGCAGAAGGTTGGCGGGAACATATTGGCAATGTTGAAATAGGGGAAGGGGCCGGGATTGAATCTGGTGGTGATTGATGGATCGATCCCGGTCCTTTTTTTTGGAATGGTGGCGTAACCGCTTATCACTATTTGAGTGATACAAAATTTTTAGTACGATGCGGTTTAATATAATAATAGGGGTGTGAGAAATGTCATTAAGCCAACAGCCCCGATCACGAAAGACGGACAAGAACTCACGATCAAGGCGAATGGTCGGTCCCTCACTTGCTCAAAGGCAGACCGAGTGTGTTTCGTAAAACCACATCCTCCATCATAGAAGAAGCGCCCTTTTGCTGGGGCTGATTCCGCCATTGAACAGGATTTTGACTGAGGATGGTTTGTACCGCATGCGGGTTAGTTCAACTTAATTCATTTATACTTCCCCAGTCCCAGGCAGCATGTTGCTCTGCTCCTCTACCACTGGTACAACAGGTGGCAACTCCGGAAAGGTGATTTCAGTGAGCATTGTTTCATCGCTACACCAACCGCAATCATTGTCTGTGCCGATCTTGCGCAACGTTTCCTGTCGAGTGGCCAAAGCATGCATTTCCGTGACCTCATCGGACTTGGAATCAATGGCAAAAAGCAGCAATGGGAATATTGCAATCCCTACGATTACAATCATGACATTGGCCGCGATCTTGCCATTGCGATGGTCAATGCGTTCTTGAATCTGCGTTTTGCAAGCTAAAGCTTCTTGGTACAAAAGGTCGCAGTCTTTTTTCTCATCCCCATACTGATAAGGAGGGACAGGTCGAGCAGGCGTTCCTGCGCAAGCTGATAGGAACGCAACTATGCTGACTATGGCAATGATTTTTTTCATCTGAGATCAATCTCCTTTTGCGGGGAACAGGTTGGATGCAATAAGCCGAACAAGAGTGGAGCGCCGAGTATTAAGTGAGATTCATTCTGTATAGATCACTCCGATGATGTACTCAAGAACAATAATGCCCTTATATCCAGCAAAATTCTTATATGACATCCTGGGCTTGAAGAACTGGAAACTCCTGCCCTTTGTGTGATTTGATGCTTTGCCACACTTCCTCAACCGATAGTCTTGTTTTGCTCAGAATTTTATCACCTGACTTTCCGGTTCCCATAATTGCACTCCACGTTTATGCTTTTCTCAGCTCGATGCTGAGGTCATATTCGTATAGGTCGATACCATCGATCTCATCGGCAGCCATTTTCAGGTCCGGACTGATGCTCTTTGCGATAATGATCCCGCGGACTCGGCTTCCATTGGCCAATTCTTTCCGGACCCAAGCTCGGTATCTGAGTAGCTGGCCAATTGTTCGATCGTAACCCCTTGAGACTTTCAATTCGATAACAACATAATTTCTTTCTCTATCCACCGCCAGGATATCAAGTCTCCTACCGCCACATTCAAATTCGACCCCGGTGATCGTATCGTCTTCTTCGTCCCTATATAGCTTAAGCCCGGGTTCGATGATGTGCAGGTGGTCCTTGAGATAGTCACGAAGGTGGCTCTCGTATGCAAACTCGGAAGTCCCATTTTCTTCAGGCGATACCTTCACCTCAGGTGGGGGATCATCAAGTGTATAGATCGGTTTTGGATCCGTTTCAGGATTATAGAGTCTCAGCGATTTGTCGGGTAGTTGAAAGAGGTAGTCGTTTTTTGGAGTTGCACTGTAATGGACCCTGGTACGATGATTTGTAGTGAATTTGACAATGTGGCACCAGATAGTGTTGCTCTTAATTTTTGGATAGTTTTCCCTGAACCAACGGATAATTGTGTCTTTATCAGTGGCCTCACCTGCCTTGAGATTTTCCTTCAGATACTCCGCCATCAACTGGCTGGTACTCTTGTCGTAAATCGGCATCCTTATTCTCCAGTAGTCTGATCCTTGGTCTGGCTGAGTATCATAATATCAATCCCTGAACTCCTCGAAAAACTTCTCATCTATTTCATAGGTCTTGATAGGCTTAAGCCCAATCTCCAAGTGTTCAAACATATCGATCATCTTTTCGCCATCTACGAGCTCTATTGGTGGTACACCATCACGTCTTGCCTCTTTTTTCGCGTCAAAGGAGAATTGCCCGGTGGTCATGATTATGCCTTTGTCCGCCCTGCCCAGCATGGCACCTCTGAAGTCACGCACATGTGTTGGGGCAACTGTCCCTTGGTACCTTTTGCATTGGAACAAAACATTGAAACTGACGAAGGGGTTAACTTGCAAAATGCCGACTCCATCTATCCCACCATCACCAGACTTTCCGGTGACCGTCACCTGTTCAAATCCAGATTCTCGCAACAACCTCTGACATAGCCGCTCAAAACCAGATGGTGGTAAGGCCCTCAGGATTCCGAGCAGTGCTTCCCTATAACCACCTTCTCCTATCAAATCGTCTTCATTGGTTTCCTTCATTTCTGGATCATCAACAAAAGCCGTTCTCTTTTTTTGACGGTGTTGTTTGTTCCATTCTTTTCGGCAATCATATAAATTCAGAAGGTCAAGGTCACTGAAGCTGGCCTTCATCCCCTTTTCAGTTAGTGTCCAAACACCTCTTTCAGAAGAATCAATGTGATCTGTTTTTGCGAGAAGGAGCCGAGCCCATTGGATTTGATTTTTTACTCTTGATGGGCCGCTTTTGATTTTGATTTCGAGTTCTTCTTCGGAGATACCCAGTTTTTCGATTACCAAATCAACTACTTCACCAGCTCGGCCAGAACCACCTAAGTCTCTCAAAACTTCAAGAATTGGGTTGAGGTACCTGAAATGCTGTGGGATTCTCATGTCGTTCATCACAGTCTCCTGATTATCTCATTCACTGATTTCTATCTGGCTCAGTTTTGCCCACCCGGGAACTCCCATTTATTTGCGAGTTTGTCGCCGGCTGGTCGTTTGGCGATGAACAGCCTGCCTTTGTTCACCATGATTGCAGCTGTGACTTTGATCAGATCTATTGTCATAATTGGCTACATCTACAGGTATCGTGCGGTCAAATATCGTACATACTCATGATGATCTGGTCCCAATTGATCCGCCAGGGTAACAATCAGCTCCTGATATGTGAGCGAGTGGAACTTTATTCCGTCCTGTTTGGCAATTTCGGAAAACTCCGCAACCTCATCCCGATGCCGTTTGCCCTGCCCGCCCAATACATCATACCAAAGATAGAGGAGGCGAAATCCATTCTTCCCGACTTTTCGCTTTAATCCAAGGATATGTTTGACGAGTTGGGCGGGATGCAAGTGCATAAAGCCATGATCTTCAGGGGAAATCCCTTCCGCAAAAGAATGTAAATGAGGAATGTCCCTCCAGATTTCGTCATTCTCCAGATATTTGGATTTCAATCCCCCATGATGGTGAGTGCTGTATGCTTCAGAAAACTTACTTTCAATGGCAAAGACTTTGATTTTTGAATCAGGTTTATTATGGATAACAATATCAATATTAGGATGAAATCCAAGGGAATGATTGATCGGATATTTTTCTTCAAATTTAATGTCAAGGCAAGTACCCGATCCACGTCGGCACAAACCACATGCTCCTGCAATTGTAGAAACTTCTGATTTACCCTTCCAGTATTGAAATACGTTAACACCTAATGCAGAAGATGAATGCAAGGCTTGTATCTTACCGGGCAGATAGGAGGAACCAAGTTCGCCTCCATCACCTCCGGCAAATGAATCGAAGACTTCAGGAAGAAGGGGTTGGAACAAGTTCTGGTCAAGTGTTTTTAAATACAATGGCCGACCACGATCAATTTTACTGCCAATGAGATCCAAACCTTTATTTCTCGCCCATCCGATTTGCTTTGATACTATATACCGGAATCCATCCATCTCATTTCCTGTTATCAATGTTTAGACGATGCAATCTAATTTCAAGCCATTCTTTTGCAGTCATATCAGGGTCTTTCTTGGGGACCCCATCATCGCCATAGCTGTATCTCCTGCCAGCATCATCCAGTGCAACAATGGGTAACCCATCTTCAACAATTCGGACTTTCTTTTCCAAATCGTAATATCCCATTTGGCCGAGAACATCTCTCATTTCCTTGATATAACCATCAAACACCCTTACTTCTGTAGGCCATGCTTTGTACCTTGCGCGAAATCCATCAATGGCAGCGCATAATCTGATCCAGTTTTTACCTTCACCGTTTGGCATTGCATTTCCCTTACATCTTTAGGCACATGCTCCAGCCAAATTCGAATAGGCATCGTATACATGCATAATGGTCATGTCGCACTTGTCATGCTTCAATAAACCGAATCCTCATGACTCACTGATTACATTTCGAAACGATAGCTGGGCACCGCCTCCTTAACCTGCCCCCGATACCATTCCTCGGCGATGCTCCGGCGCTTGTGCTCATCTGTCCCGGGTCGAACCCGCATGATGATCCGGTTTTGCAAGAGTTCGATACCCGGCGGCTGATCTTTTTCCTCCACTACCAACAGGTAGCGTTTGCCCCAAACATAGTGACTCTCTCGCTCAAGGTACTCTCGGGGTGTTGCGCGTTCTTGGGCCTGCATTTTCTTTTGCTGGCTTTTGATCCAGCTGAGCTTTGATATGGCAAAGACGCGGATGGTTTCAAAGTTCATGTGCAGTGGGGCAGAAATGCTCACCCTTCCGGCCGGAGGATGCACACTGAGATGGATGTTTTTGATATCTTTGAGGACAACATCCACCTCGATGTCGCCCAGTGTTGGAGTGGCCTGTGAGTGCATTTTTATATAATAGCGGAAGCCAGTAAATGTCACTAAATGTTTATTGGTGAGCACGCCCCTTGGTAGTCCCTTAACATGATCACCTATTGTTTTCGAGAAGCATTCCAATTTTATCGTAATTATACTGACGCACGTAAACCATGGGCGTATAACCCGCTTTATTACGGATATCTGGGTTTGCCCCATGCAATAGCAACAGCTGCACCATTTTTTCATTGCCCTTGTATATGTGAGGAGTTTTTTATTACCTCCAAATTTCTTTAAGATTTCAATAGAAAAGATGCGTATCTTATGTCACTCCTTTTTATTATCCGCTTTTTCGCTCCTCTCGCTTATCTTTCCCTTGTCCCCTCTTGCTTCGTTTTCATCTCCCTCTCCACTGGCACGCCCAAATTTTAGAAGTGGTTCTCAATTTGTTCGCCCTGTCAGTATATTGAGTCGCTGCGGATTCCATTTTACCCGTTAGGGGGACAACTAAAATTTTACCCAGGTTACAATCGAATTTGACCCATCCAGGTTAACGAGGCCTATATTCTGTGAGGGTGCTCTCGGAGCAGAGTTTCCTCTTCTCTCACGTTAACAGCAATTTTCTTTGGTCTAATCATGCTTTACCAGAGTTGTTGACTAATCCGGATCGCTCTACCTGCGATTATCACCTTATAGTATAGGCCAAACGGATTAGATTAAAAAATTAAAAATTCACATATTTTAACCAAACTACTTAAAAACCCACTTTATAGCCCCCAATATATAGTAGTTCTTCATATGAGCAAAAGACCAGGACAATCAGCTAACAGGCTTTTTAAAGCCTTATTCAATAAGAAAAGCCATAAAAAAGAAAATAGGGTTTGTCCCAAGAAATTTACTTAACTTTTTACTGTTCCAAGTACATTATGTATATAATGGGATACTGATTGGGAAACCCGATCAACCCCTTCATGCCCTTGAGCAGGGAAACCCTGCGACATAAAGCATCGATCTAAGGCTGGGAAACTCAGCCGCATTAATCAGAAAGTAGGCAGGTTCAGTAGTCGTTGCTCGTGGCCAATTTCGGCCGATTATGTTTTTTCTTAGAACAGGAGATTATAAAAAAATGTGTGATTTTACAATGTTAGATAGGAAAGTGTATGACCGGTTTGTTAAACTTGGAGAGGTCATCGAGATCCGAGCTTTGGACTGTTATGGTTATTCCGATGCTTGGGAAGGATATGCTAAGGGTATCGTCAGTGGGTACTTTGACGACCATAACCTCTTTTCGCGTGGATTTTTACGCCTTATTAAAGAAGATTCTCGATCAGGAAACCTACAAATCTACCAGACTTTGCAGGTTATAGATGAAAGTTTGATAGGACGAGCCTTTAACAAGCTAATTCCCGCAAAGGCTACCACCAATGACAAGGACGTAAAAGCATACCGATGGTTGCCAATAGATCTGGATCCGGTGAGAAAATCAGGCATTTCCTCTTCCGATGATGAAATAGAGAAAGCCAGACTCCTTTCAGAAAATATATACACCTTTCTTAAAAGAGAAAACTGGCCCGCACCAATCAGGGCGATGAGTGGCAATGGATATCATTTGCTTTATCCACTTGATGATCTCCCGGCTCAAGATAAGGGTGTTCAAGATATGATCAAGAAAAAGCTCGGGGATTTGTCGAACATGTTTTCCAATGAACATGTTCATCTGGATACCTCTCTTTACAACCCGGCGCGCATTATTAAGCTCTATGGCACTATGGCACGCAAAGGCAACCATGTTCCCGCGGGAGCAAATCGAGTGGGTCGACCGCACCGAAAATCCTACATTTACGATTTGGGAGAATAATGCAATGGTTGGCGGCTTAACCCTTAATGATCTTGATGCTTTTTCAAGTGGCACTAGCCAGAACGATAAAGCGCCAAAGGCCGATATAAAAACTCTGGAAGTTGCTTCTTTACCCCCAAAAGTTAAAAAAGGTCAGGGATCCTTCCGGCCTAAATCAGCACTCAACTTCGATTTCGAAGCATTTTTTAAAGATAATGACATCATCTACAACATCAAGCATGTCGATTATGGTGTAATGTATCGCCTGGACAAGTGCTTGTATGACTCCTCGCATGGAAATAACGACGCGGGGTTTATACTGAACACTGACACGGGACAGGCGGTATACAAATGCTTCCATGAATCATGCGGGAAACGACCCTGGGATGAAGCAGCAAGCAAGATCAGCGGTAAGCCGTTATCTGAATACAATATTGACTCTGAGGCTCCTCAATTTAGCTTTGACGATCTGTCTAGACAGATTGAGGAGACCTCGGATTTCAAGGTTCTTGTTAAGGACATCCTTCATTATATAGCCGGTAGCGACATAACCGTGTCCGAAAGAGATTGCCTGCTCCGCGCTATCTCCAAAAAAACAAAGGTCCAAGTATCCTCCCTACGTGAAGATTATGCCAAAATAGTGGAATCGAAAGACAATGCCACGCCTTATGAAATTGCGCTGGCAGTCATTCAAGAGTTCGCCGCCGACAACATATTAATGGATGATTCTTTTATTTGGCTTTGGGATGGGTGTGGCGTTTGGAAAATCATAAATGACAGAATGATAAAAAAGGTGATTCATAGCAATACGATTTCGCAAAAGCTCACAAAGGGTCTGGTCGACTCAGTACTGGATTTGGTGAAAACTGAGATTTACAGGGGTAATCATAACTTTGATTCAGACCACCAAACGATCAACTGCAAAAATGGAGAGTTGTGTTGGGATGGTGATCAGTGGGTATTACAGGAGCACTGCCGAGAACACTATAAAACAACCCTGATACCCATCGATTATGATCCCACCGCTACAGCTCCAAGATTCATCCAGTTTTTGGATGAAATTTTCAGAGACGATGAAGACAAGGATGACAAAAAGCAAGTGATCCTTGAGATCATAGGGTACACTCTGACTACCAACACACAATTTGAAAAATTCCTAATGCTGTTCGGCCCGGGGGCAAACGGTAAGAGCGTTCTAATGTCATTGGTCGCGGCGATTGTAGGGCCAGAAAATGTGGCGGCGGTCCAACCAAGCCAGTTTGCTAATAAATTCCAACGCGCGCACCTGCATAACAAGCTGTTAAACTTGGTGACGGAAATTTCTGAAGGCCATCAGCTTGATGATGCTGAATTGAAAGGGATCGCGTCAGGTGAATTGACGACAGTTGAGCATAAAAACAAGCCGCCCTTTGATATAAGGCCCTTTTGTACCTGCTGGTTTGGCACTAACCATATGCCACATACCAGGGACTTTTCTGATGCTCTTTTTAGACGGTCAGTGATCATTACCTGCAATCGCGTATTTGCCGAGCACGAACAGGACCGACAGCTTACAGAGAAACTCATTGCTGAAAAAAGTGGCATCCTGAATCTTTCCTTGCAGGCCTTGGCCCGTGCTTACCAGCGAGGTTATCTCACCGAACCCCCTTCGATGATAAAGGCAAAAGCACAATGGAGGCTGAATGCTGATCAGGCAGAACAGTTCGTCATAGAATGCTGCGATGTTGGCTCGGATTATAGTGAAATATCTAGTGACCTCTACACTGCCTTCACTGTGTGGGCAAGGGCTTGTGGTCTTCACCGGGTACTGGCAAGAAACAAGTTCTCACAGCGACTATCACGTTTGGGCAATGGAATTGAGTTATTGCCTGGAAGCAATGGCGGACCGCGCAGGGTAAATAACATTCGTCTGAACCACTATTTCATTGACACCTATATAGACGATTTTCACAAAACTAAGATGCTTAAAAGTTATCTCCAGGCAGATAAAATGGAAATGGACAACAACGAACTCAAAAAAATTAGGGGCCACCAATCATCAAGAAAAAGCGCGGACTCTGACAGTCCTGCTTTTTCAATCTAATATGCATCAAGATGCTCTTCATTACTTATTTTAAACCAAATCTACATGTGAGGATAGTATGCAAAATTACCCTATAGAAGTGTGCACGCCGGACAGATCCAATTCCGACGATTCTGAACCCAAGGTCTTGAAAAATCTAAAAGAAGCCCTGAGTACACAGTATTCTGAAGCTGCACTTACAATTGTGGAGCAAACAATTAACGGATCGTTAAAGTCTTCATCGAATCAAGATAATCGCGTGGAGGCCATTTATGCAATGCTTTTAGATCTGGCTCCCAAAGACCCTGCCGAGTCTATGTTGGCTGCCCAGATGATTACGGTTCACTTTCAGGCGGTGGATTTGATGCGGCAGGCGACTTTTTGCAGCTTACCGGAGTCTCGCCAGTTATACCTTAACTTGGCTACAAAATTAATGGGGACATATACCCGACAAATGGATGCCCTTCGAAAGAGCCGTCTAAAAGGGCGGCAAGAAATAAGAGTAGAGCACGTTAATATCAACGGGGGACACAATATTCTTGGGTCCTTGACTAACAATGGGGGATAAGATTGAAAATGGATAATCAAGCAGAACAACCCGAGACCAGATGCGGCGCAAAAACACGCCAGGGAACAACCTGCCAGAACAAACCTGAACCTGGGAAGAAGCGTTGCCGAATTCATGGCGGTGCCCCTGGTTCCGGAGCACCGATCGGAAACAAGAATTCAATTAAACATGGCCATTATAGCAAGGCATCAATTGAGAAGCGCCGGCTTGCAAAGCAAATGCTCATAGAATCATTGGATGTACTTGATAGTCTCAAAGGATAAAATAGAATCGACAATCAAAAAAAAAGGCGATTGCTAAAAAAAAGTGTTTTTAAACACTTAACTTTCAAGTCAAATACTCACAATATGTAATAGATCTTTACATAATACTTCAAATAGAAATGAATGCAGGAGGATACTTATGAAGACACAAGACCGTTTAGAGACAATGTTCGATGACCCTGACCGGATACCAATTGGGCAAGCAGTTCAAAACTTTTTCAGGATCGCCCACGAAGTGCGGGAAACAAAAAAGCGCAAGATCCTGACCAAAAATGGACGCGCTCTTGTGGCCATTTCACCTTTGGTTGAAGTAGCCATGGTTGAGGCCGTAAGAAACACTCAAGCTTTGAATTGCAAGGTTACAGAATGAACTTCCTATCTTCTTTGGAGACCAAGTATGTTGTGAAAGGGCTTCCCTGAAAGACATTGCCAAGCAACAACAAATGTAACGAAAAAAAAGCCCGGGTTGGCATACCGGGGATCTTTCAAAATGGTTCCCGGCTATGCCGCGTCTTGTCAGTGACGCTGACACCTTTTTCTGGGTGCGATCCCAAAATTTGTGTCAGATTTACTTAAAATGCGGAGAAATGGCCCTCCATTATTTTATAGATAGGGCGTGATTCTCCCCTAAAAATACCATCGTACTAAGGAGACAATAATGAGCAATTTCGATTTTGTATCAGCTTTTGATATTGCACCAAAAGATTCCCAAAAAAATCGTGTTAACGATGAAGTACAACGTCTGGAAAGCTTTTTTGAAAAATCCCTCAAAGATGACTGGAGACAATCGTTCATTAATCGGCACGGCGGAGTGGAAGAAGCGCCTGAAAGACGCTACATCGACCGGTTGGTCGGAAGAGATGGGGCGCAACTGATGCGCGAACTGCCAGGTAATGACCATGTCATGCTGTGGTTAAAAGACGGTCAGCCTGTTATTTATACGATGGAGCCATATCACATGTTCATGGAAGACTACGAAGCGTTGGGCAAGTTTTGTCACAAGTACGGGCTCACTTACCGGACCGAATCCCGAGGATGGTATAACCCGGGTGTGAGCACCCTGATTGTCATCAGCCGCAACAAGAAACACGATAGAAAACAAGGAGTAGATTGAAATGGCTAAAACATTCAAATTCTCTGTTAACGCTCGCGACCTCTACGATGCTGCGCGGATCGGAACCCCCTTTAGTACCTGGATCGGTGCACGGCTCAGGAGCCACGGATACGAGCCCAGACAAGACTATCTCGTTGTCGAGGGCGGGCGCTATACAAGAGCCGAGGTCTTGATCACTCTTGAGGCGGCCTACTGCATCGCCGGCAACATGCGGGGAACCGCAAGGCAAAACCGGGCCCATGCATACCTGAGTGATCTTACCAGAAAACCGGGGCAGGGCAAGGTCTCGTTAAGTGCAGCCAAGAGCTTCGAGATGTTTGCTGTATAAAAATCCGAGAAAAATATACTTTAAAAAAAAGGATTAATGACATGCGATGTAAATTGGCCATTATCGATCAAGATGCACTACTCTGTGATGATTTTCTGGAACGTGTGTTTCTTTGTGGAATCAAAAAGCTTCTGATCACGCGTGACTGTAAAATAGTGGCGTCCGTTGTGAAAGGATCTAAGGATAAGGAAGCAGATCAACTGAAAGCAGGCAAAATTGTGGTTATGCCTTATCAAATCGCTCTTAGTATGGCGGGCCCATATCTATCCCTTGCCAGCCGGGTGTACATGGCAACTGAAGGTGAGGTGACACTTGCTCTTGAAACCGAAAGTGACGGTTCTGAGTGGGTGCTTCTGACCCCTTGCACGGAAAAGTTCGATCCTGATGACGAGCATGTGCTCATCTTGGATGGACAAGAAGCAATGCGTATAGGCTATCAGCTGTATTGTTACAATTTCTCCGTCAACCAAAAGGGCTCGGAAAAACGGATGATAGACTTCGATGAGTATCAAAATGAAGAGATTTATAGGATGTGTGCATGAGTAAGATCCTTTTACTCGATTAAACCTGTTTACCTTGGCTCTTATACCTTTTGGCCAAACTTGAATATGAGGAGTATCTTATGATGAAGCAAAATGGTCCTGTGGACCTTCAAAACAGCATCGTCGCCATCAACACCCATAGCTTAATCAACAGCAAGTTTTTGCCCCTGCTGTGGCAACACAGCCCGCGCGCGTTGCTGTTTTGTTCTGAATTCAAGCCAGAAGCGGTGATGGTTAGCATGGTAGAGAAGATCGGCAGTGGCTGGCGCTTTCCTGAGACCACGATACCCATGTTACCGGAGATCTATGTATCAGAGCTGGGGGACTGTTTCACGTCGCCGCTGGTTCGGATGGTGAATCAATCGGACGTGTGCCTGAGTTTTAAATTTGATCAGGTCGATGACAAGCTGCTCATGGCCCGTTATCGCCAGGAGTTTAACCTCGATCCAGACGACGCCATCTTTTTCAATGGCTGGCATGAAGAATGCCAATGGCTCGAGTACCAGCTCTTGATCCGGCATTATTGCAATGACCTGGAAGATGACCAGCACGGGTGCTTATTTAACGTCGAAGATTATCTTGAATACCTCAAGACACCCGAAGACCGTTTGATAGAACTGTGTGGTTGCGGATTTCAACTTTGACGAACGGTTAAGACGTCAATTGGCGATCAATGTGGCATTCAAGGCTGGCTATAGGTGAGAGTGGGTAGATGTATCCGCAACCCTCAACAAACCACAATATCTGATCTTGATCCGAAACAGCTCTGCCTCCCAACTCATCACATCAATTTTATCTTCATAATGGGCAGGCTGCTGGCAGCATCGAAGCTGTCAGCCGAGAGCAAGGTCAATAGTTGGAGACCTTGCTGCACCGGTGTGGCAGCTAACGGGCTATTACCTAACCGAGTGGATCAAGACGTTTTTTTTAGGACGATTACTTAACTTTTCCAAAGAACCCAACCATTACTATTAAGATGCCCGTTGATCATCGTCGTCCCGCAGCGCAGGAAACCTGTACAGCTCATGTAATATCAATTGCGGACAAAGATGATCCACCATGTATCGGTTGTTTATGGTTCAGAGCGAGACACCCGTCCAACCATCGATTGATTTTGAAGTTATCTATTGCGGCGTCTCAATCCTGGCATGAACCAAGGCACATTCGATTTTCGGTATGTTGGAACGACTAACCGGTGGCGCCTTGCAGGGATTTGGTGAGTACTGATCGATGAGTAACAACGAAAACAAAGGGACCAGGTATTTGACTCAGAAACAGTTGGCACAGCGCTGGCATCTGTCTGAAAGCTGTGTTAAAAACTATCGAGCAAAGGGAACCATACCGTTTTTTCAACTGCCAAACTCGGCACGTGTGCTCTATCCGGTCTTGGAAATCGAGCGGATCGAATCAGAGCACACCAAGATGGAGCGAAAGGAGGGAAGCCCAAGACCTGCATATCAAAGGAAAGCCCCTGAGGTATCCTCCACCGATAACCGTGACAAGTGGAGGATATGACTATGAAAAAGAAAAACCATAATCTGATTAAACGAAGCGGCACGTGGTATTTTAAAAAAACAGCTCATGGTGTGCGGATTCGAAAAGCACTTTCAGCCAATGTAACCGAAGCCCGACGTTTGCGCGATCAGTATCTAGACCAACTCGCCATCCACGGGCGCATCTTGGATGAGAACAACTGCCCCGCCGAAGCGCCCAAACTGTTTGGTGAGGTGGCTCGATTGTGGGCCGATATCCAGAAAAAACGACTAAAGAGCTCAACTTTCAAAGACTACCGATCGGCCATGAATTATTACATCCTTGACCATTTTGGCAACCGCCCGATAGTCAACATCACCTTTTTGGAGGTTGAAGCCTTTATTGCTAAGCTGTCGTGTTCCAACAAACGGATCAACAACTTGCTGGTGCCCATGCGCTCGGTATTTAAGATGGCTTTGAAGGCCGGCTACATTGAAAAAGACCCTATGGCCCTGATCAGCAATCTGAAAACCCAAAAGCCCGAAATCCAGCCTTTATCCATGGAAGAGGTGCGCATGGTAATCGATGCCGTCTCGCCCCGTTACAAGGCCTTTTTTATCATCGCTTTTTTTACGGGCATGCGCTTTGGGGAGATGGCTGCGCTCAAGTGGCGCAACGTTGATTTTAAGCTTGGTGTGGTAAAAATTCGTGAAACGCTGGTCGATGGTGAAGAGGGGCGGCCCAAGACCTCCAGCTCGGTCAGGGATATCAAGATGCTGCCACCTGTCGTCGAAGCTTTTCGTGATCAGCGCAAAGCCACCATGGGTAAAAGCGATTATGTGTTTTTGAATTACTACGGGCGCACATTGTTTCACCACTCGGTCAACATCCACACCTGGAAGCCGGCGCTTGCCAAATGTGATCTTCGGCCTCGTCCGCTGTATCAAACCCGTCACACCTTTGCCACCTTGATGCTCGATGCCGGGGAGCAGCCCGGCTGGGTGGCCCGCATGATGGGTCATACGAATCTTAAGATGATCCACGAGCGCTACTATAGCTACATCAAAAATTATCAGCGGGATGATGGGGCGGCATTTATGGCCCACGTGTATCAGTCAACGGCTGGCGTGCAGGGTGATTTGATCTCATCGACAGATGGCTTGAAAGAGGAGGCCGTCGGTGTCAGGTGAGCCAAAATTGGCCCCAATTTGGCCCCATGACGGTGCAGCCCAAAAGCGGCTCTGTAGTAAAGTGTTGTTTTTATAGTAATTTATTGGTTTAAAATTGGTGGAGGCGGCGGGAGTTGAACCCGCGTCCGAAAACATTCCGCACTGGCGTCTACATACATGTCCCGATGATTAATTTCGCGGTTCGAGGCTCCATCGGGCGAGAGGCTGGAACCGCTAGCCTGCTAAAATTTCATCCATACCTTAACAGGCATTGGGTATGAACTGATCCTGCTAGTCGACGCCCTTACCGAATCCGCAGGAGGTGAATCGGCAGGACGGCAGCCGCCTAAGCGGCTACGGCGTAGTTATAATCGTCTGCGATTATGTTTATTTCCCATCGAGTTAACGAGCCGATGAGCACTCGGTATGCAACCAGCACTTCTTTGTCCCCGTCGAAGCCGTTTCGCCCCCAATTGGACTGCTTAGAAAGGTGAGTGCCGAACTTTGTTAAAGAGCAAGTTTCATGGTCATGAAACGTCTATAAGATAATGGAGTCGGATGGGTTTGTCAAACAACATTTGTAGTTATTTGTAATCCTTGCGTATGCGATCCATATCGCGCTGTTCGTCCCGGCGGCGGATGGTGTCACGCTTGTCGTACTTGTGTTTGCCTTTGGCCAGGGCCAGTTCCATTTTGACCTTGCCTGCGCGGAAATAGAGGCGCAAGGGGATCAGTGCGTAGCCGCGTTCGTTGATTTTGCCGGTCAGCTGCATGATTTCGTGTTTGTGCAGGAGCAGTTTGCGCGGACGCAGCGGGTCGTGGTTGTCGTAGTAGGCAAAAGGGTACGGGCTGATGTGCATCTGATGAACCCAAATCTCGCCTTTTCTGATTTTGGCGTGGCAGTCCTTCAGGTTGGATTTGCCTTGGCGCAGGGATTTGACCTCGGTGCCGGTCAAGACCATGCCGGCTTCGTAGCGCTCCTCGATGAAATACTCGTGCCGCGCTTTGCGGTTTTCGGCTATAATTTTGATATGGTCGTCATCTTTTGCCATCGTTAGTGTCCCCCGTGGTTGTGATGGCCGTTGTTCAAGAGGTCGCCGTAGGTGTTTTCGACCAGCCGCTCGATCTTTTCGGTGGTGGTCAGTTTTAATAGCTTGTCCACGAACTTTTTCGTTTGATCGACATTGAGCAGGCGAATGGCATTTTTGATTAACGGGATGGACTGGGGATTGGTGCTCAGCTCCTTGATGCCCAGTCCCAGCAGGATGGGGACATAGATGCCTTCGCCTGCCATTTCGCCACACATGAAAACGGGTATGTTGTTTCGTTCGCCTGCAGTGACCACCATTTTCAACAGGCGCAGCACGGCTGGTGCGGTCGGGCTGTACAGGTAGGCCACCTGGCGGTTGCCGCGATCGATGGCCATCGTGTACTGGATCAGGTCGTTGGTGCCGATGCTGAAAAAATCGATCTCGCGGGCCAGACTGTCAGCCATGATGGCAGCCGAAGGAACCTCGATCATCACGCCGATGGGCAGCTTTTTCTGATGGGGCAGGCCGTCTTTTTTCAAGGAATCGACAGCCTGGGCCAGGAGCCGTTTGGTTTCCTGGATCTCTTCGATCCGGGATATCATGGGCAGCAGTATGCGAACCTGTCCGTAATAGGCTGCCCGGAGTATGGCGCGCAATTGGGTTAGAAACACTTCGGGTTTGTGCAGGCAATAGCGGATGGCCCGTAGTCCCAAAACGGGGTTTTCCTCCGGCTCGGAGGCATAGGCCACGGCTTTGTCGCCGTTAATGTCCAGGGTGCGGATGGTCACCGGTTTGTCCGGCATGACATCGACCACATCTTTGTAATGCTCGAACAATTCCTCTTCGCTGGGGAAGTTTTTGCGTGCCATGTATTGGAACTCGGTCCGATACAGGCCGATGCCGTCGCCGCCTCTGTCGATGACCGCCACCACTTCCTCGGGCAGTTCGATATTGCCCATGACGGCCATGTGCAGGCCGTCTTTGGTCTTGGCCGGAAGGTGTCCGCTGCGGGCATACCTGGCCCGGCGCTCTTCGTAGGCGCTTTTGCGCGTTTCGGCGGAGGCCAGGGTTTCTTCGCTGGGATTGATCACCACGCACCCCGAGATGCCGTCCACAACGATGATATCGTCGTTGCGAATGGTGCTGGTGGCTTTTTCGAGACCCAGTACCGCCGGTATTTCAAGGCTGCGGGCGATGATGCTGGTGTGCGATGCCCGGCCTCCGCGGTCGGTCACGAACCCCATGATGCGCTCGAGCTGAATCTGGCTGGTTTCGGCGGGCGAGAGATCGCGCGCCACCAGGATCACGCGTTTGTCGATGGTGCCGATGCGGACCTCCTCGGCGCCAATCAGGTGTTTCATGATGCGGTCGGATACGTTGACCACATCTTCAGCGCGGTCTTTGAGATAGCTGTCGTCCATGTTGTCGAAAAGCGGCTTGATGGCCATGACCACTTTTCGCAGGGCCCACTCGGCGTTGATCTGCTCGTATTCGATGGTTTCGATGGTCCGTCCGTAGAGCATCTTGTCCTTGAGCAGCAGGGTGTGCGTCTCCAGGATCTGGGCGTTTTCGCGCAGCGCTTCGGGCGTTTCGAGAATGATTTTGTGCAGTTCGTCGATGGCTTTTTTGACGGCGGCCTTGAAGCGATTTTTTTCGGCGGCCAGCTTGTTTTTGCCGATGGCATACTTGGGCACCACATCGACGCCTTCCTTGTCGACAAGGTAGGCTTTGCCAATGCAAATACCGGGGGATCCGCCGATCCCGCGCAAGATGATTTCCTGGTTTCCTCTGTCCGGCATAATGGAACTATTCTCCAAAGCCGCTGGCAAACAGCTCAACGATTCGATTGAGTGTATCCAGATCTTCCGGCTTTTCGATCTCCACCCTCACGCGATCGCCCTTGGCGGCCGCCAGCGTCAGGATATCAATGATTTGTTTGGCGTCGGCACGCTCCGCCCCTTTTTGCAACCATACCCCATTATCGGCCGCTTGCGCTGTTTTTGCAAGCTTGGCCGCCGATCGGGCATGCAGCCCCAATTCATTGACAATTATCAGATCCCGGTAGAGTGATTCATCTTTGGAAGTCATCAGAAGTCATGCCTGGATAGATGGATGCGGCGTATATGCTGGCAATAAAGCGACATTGTTTAGCATTTGCGCTATGGGGTGTCAACCGGGTTGATTGACAATTTCCTTGCCGGCCGGTAGGTATGGACAGCGCTTTTCAACCAACGGCTGCCCTTGCGGCCGGTGTACAGGCGCACCGCTCGCAGCGACGTTACTTCTCACAGGATAAGGAGTTTTATGGAACGGCAATATCTGATCGATGATTTCAAGTTGAGTGAATCCTGGCGCCTGTTTCGAATTTTGGGTGAATTCGTGGAAGGTATTGAAAATTTGCACGATCTGGGGCCCGCCGTGACCATTTTCGGATCGGCGCGGATCCTGCCCGAAAATACGGTCTATCAAAAGGCGGAGCAACTGGCCGGTCTGTTTGTCAAAAACGGTTTTTCTGTGATCACGGGCGGCGGCGGCGGCGTTATGGAAGCAGCTAACAAAGGCGCGTCCGACGCGGGCGGTTCGTCGGTCGGCCTGAATATCAAGTTGCCTTTCGAACAGGTGCCCAATCCCTATGCCAATCTCAAGGTTGAATTTAAGTATTTCTTCATTCGCAAAGTGATGTTCCTCAAGTATGCATCGGCGTATATTGCCTTACCGGGTGGGTTTGGCACGATGGATGAGGTGTTCGAGGTGATGACCTTGATCCAGACCAAACGCGTCAAGCCGTTTCCGATCATTCTGGTTGGCAAGGAATACTGGTCCGGTTTGATGGATTGGATTCGGGTTCATTTGCGCGATCCGGCCATGATTTCACCTAAAGATATGGATATTGTTAATATCATTGACGATCCCCAAGAGGTGGTGGATCTGGTCAAGCGGTTTGTGATTTTGTAGCGGCGCAAGGCCATCTCGGCAGGGGCAAGTGGAGGATGTGATTTTTGACGGTGCAGCAGCCTACATATGAGGCGCTGGGGCGGGAGCTCGAAGCGCTGCGGCAACAATCTGAGCGTCTGCGCGCGGTGGAAAAGGCCGTTCAGCGTCAGAACGCCTATTTGACGGCACTGCACGAAACCGCCCTGGACCTGATCGGAAAACTCGATACCCAGGAGTTGCTGCATACGATACTTGAACGGGCCATGAGCCTGACCGGCACCGGCCACGGGTACATCTATTTGGCGACTTCCGCTGACAGCTGCATGGAAATGCAGGTCGGCATGGGGTTTTTCGCCGGGCAGGTCGGCCGCCGCGTGACCTGCGGCCAAGGACTGGGCGGCCAGGTTTGGCAGCATGGTCGACCGGTGGTGGTCGATGATTACCAGCGCTGGGACGAGCGGCTGCCGGATCCCGCTTTGGACCGTCTGCATTGCGCGGTCGGCATTCCGCTTATTGCCGAGCAGCAGCGTGTGCGCGGCGTCATCGGATTGGGGCACGTGGATCCGGAGCGCCGTTTTGACGATGAAGATGTTCGGCTTCTGGAGCGTTTTGCGGCTCTGGCCACACTGGCTCTTGAAAAAGGGGCGTTGTACAAGGCCGCGCGCCACGAATTGCGTGAACGCCACAAGGCCGAAGCGCGCATCCGCGAAAGCGAGCAGCGCTATCGCATCTTTCTGGAATCTTCGCCCGATCCCATTGTGGTTTACAACATGCAAGGCGTGGCCACTTACGTCAATCCGGCTTTCGAACAAACTTTCGGCATGGCGCGCAGCGAGATCCTGGGGCAGCCCATCGATTTTGTGCCACCCGAGGCGTGGCCCGAAACCCGTGCGGCCATCGGGGCCATGCTTTCAGGGCAGAAAATCAGCCTGTTCGAGACCCAGCGCCTGACGCGCGACGGGCGCAAGCTGGATGTTCAACTCAGTTCCTGCCTGTACACGGACGCGGCCGGCAAGGTAATCGGCAATATTGTCACCTTGCGTGACATTTCCGACCGCAAGCGCGCCGAACGGGCATTGCGCAACTACCAGGATCAGCTCGAAGAGTTGGTGCAGGAGCGGACCATCGAGCTGAATGCGGCCAATCAGCAGTTGGGGCGCGAAGTAGAGGATCGCAAACGCGCGGAAAAAGCTTTGCGGCGCCGCGAAGTGGATCTGCAGGCCCAGTCGCAGCACCTGGAGGAGGTCAACACCGCTCTGCGCGTATTGTTGCAGCAGCGGCTCGATGACCGCGACGAGCTGCGCAAGAATGTTCTCAAAAATGTCAAAGAGCTGGTCCTGCCCTACCTCGAACAGATGCGCAAGATGCATTTGAGCACGCGCCAGCAAACACTGCTGCTGATCCTGTCCACCAATCTGGATAACATCGTATCTCCGTTTATCAACCGTCTGTCGACCCGTATCGCCAGTCTGACGCCCACCGAGATCCGCATCGCCAGCCTGGTGAAAGAGGGCAAGACCAATAAAGAGATTGCCGAATTGATGCTTATCGCCAGGAATACCGTCCTGTTTCACCGCCACAACATCCGCAGGAAATTGAAGCTGACCGGCACGGCCGGCAATCTGCGATCCTATTTGCTGTCCTTGGAAGAGTAGTGGGAATAACCCGCTAATCCGCCACTGTTTTATAAACTTGACAAGCGGCGCCAGGGTGCCGTTTAATCAATTACGGGTGCAAAGATCCGGCGCGGTTCACAACTATTCCACGGCAGATGCTTTCTACGATGAATACTTTGCTTGTTTCCGATGTTACGCTCACTTTTGGCGGCCTGCATGCGCTGTCCGGCATCAGTCTGGCGATCAAGCCGGGATTGATCACCTCTATTATCGGTCCCAACGGTGCCGGCAAAACCAGTTTGCTCAACTGCATTTCGGGATTTTACCATCCCACGCAGGGCACCATCCTTTTCGGAGAACGGTCGCTTACGCATGCACCGCCGCATCGGGTCTCCAGTATGGGCATTGCCCGCGCGTTTCAGAATATTGAACTGTTCGGCGGCTTGACGGTTCTGGATAATTTGATGCTCGCGCGGCACCGCAACTTGCGTTACGGTTTTTTGCATGCGCTGATCTACCAGGGCAAGGCGTCGCGTTCGGAGGCCGAAAACCGGGCCTTTGTAGAAGATATCATCGATTTCATGGAACTGGAGCCCCACCGCAAGCAAACTGTGGGTAGTTTGAGCTATGGCGTACAAAAACGCGTGGAAGTCGCGCGCGCCCTGACCATGGCGCCGGAATTGCTCCTGCTCGACGAGCCCATGGCGGGCATGAATATCGAGGAAAAGGAAGACATGGTCCGCTTTGTGATCGATATCCAGAAGGAGCGCCATATCACCGTCGTGCTGGTTGAGCACGATTTAGGCGTGGTCATGGACATCTCCGATGAAATCTATGTGCTCGATTTCGGGGAATTGATCGGGTCCGGACGCCCGGATGAAGTGGCCCGCGATCCAAAGGTGGTGGAAGCCTATATCGGGGAGAGTTAATCTTTGAATGATTGTTAGAATGCGGAAAGTTGAAAGATAAAAGTAAAGGTATTCTGTCGATATTGACCGTGACGTCTTCAAAGATAGGTGTTTTAGCTTGGATGTCGCAGACCTGAAGACTACTTCAAAGAAGATAATGATATGACCGAGCGCGAATTTTTGCTGGACTATACCATTCCCCAACTGCTGCGCTGGCGGGTCGACAAGACAGGCGACCGGGTGGCGTTGCGTGAAAAAGAGTTCGGCGTCTGGCACAGTATCACCTGGAATCAGTATTACGCGCAGGTGCGCAAGGCGGCGCTGGGCTTGGAGCGCTTAGGACTGCAACGCGGCCAGACCATTGCCCTGGTTACCGATAATATTCCCGAAATGCTTATCGTGGCCATCGGCGCGCAGTCATTGGGCGCCATTTCGGCCGGGATCTACCAGAGCAGTCTGCCGCACGAGATTGCCGATATCCTGAACTACATCGAAGCGTCGTTTGTCTTCTGCGACGATCAAGAGCAGGTGGATAAATTGGTGGACATCCGCGCCAAAGTTCCCCGGGTGCAAAAGGTCATCTATGAAGACCCGCGCGGCATGCGCGGTTATCGGTCGGATGCCTGGTTCGTTCCCATCGACGATATTTACCGTCAGGGAGAGGCCGCCCATGCCGAACAGCCGGACCGTTTCAACGATCTGATCGCCAAGGGCCAGCCCGACGATGTCTGCCACCTGTGTCTGACATCCGGTACGACCGGTCTGCCCAAGGGCGCTATGATGACCCACCGCAACTACATCAACATGGGACTGCGCATCACCGAAGTGGATCCGTTGGAAGAGACGGATGAATATGTCTCTTTCCTGCCATTTGCCTGGATCGGTGAGCAGATGAACTCTTTCGGCGTCGCCCTGGCGACCGGCATTGCCATCAACTTTCCCGAATCGGTGGAGACCATCATGTCCGATCTCAAGGAGATCGGACCGCACTTCATGTTCGGCGCGCCACGCATTTACGAGACGATCCGGTCGCAGATCTGGCTGAAGATCGACGAATCCTACTGGTTAAACCGCAAATGCTACCAGTATTTCATGCACATCGGTCAAAAGGCGGCCACCTATCGCATGGCCGGGCGCAAGATGCCGGTGGGGCTGGCCATGTTGGCCTGGCTGGGGACGACGATGGTGTTCAGCCCCCTGATCAACCAGTTGGGGTTGCTGCGTTTGCGGCGGGCCTACACGGGCGGCGCAGCATTGGGGCCGGAGCTGTTTACTTTCTATCAAGCCATTGGGGTCAATCTAAAGCAGATCTACGGGCAGACGGAAATTACCGGCATTGCCTACATGCACCGGGATGGCGACGTGCGCTCCGATACGGTCGGCAAACCGCTGCCGGGCACCGATTGCCGCATTTCGGAAGAAGGAGAAATTCTTTCGCGTTCCGCTTCGGTTTGCGCCGGCTATTTCAAGCTGCCCGAAAAAACCGCGGAACTGCTGCAGGATGGCTGGCTGCATTCGGGCGATGCCGGATTCATCGACGAAAACGGCCACCTGGTGGTGATCGACCGCGTCTCGGATGTCATGCACAATCGCGAGGGGCTGATATTCAGTCCTATGTTCCTGGAGAACAAGCTCAAATTCAGCCCTTACATCAAGGAGGCCGTGGTCTTCGGCAACCAGAAGGACTATGTGGCGGCGCTGGTCAACATCGACCCGGTGATCGTGGGCAAATGGGCCGAAGACCGACGCATCTCATTTACCACGTTCATGGATCTGTCCCAGAAAGCGGAAATCGCCGAGCTGATCCAGCGGGAGATCCGGAGCATCAATGCTTCGGTGGAAAAAGAGCACTTCAAGATCCGGCGTTTCGCCATCTTGTACAAGCTGCTGGATGTGGATGACGGCGAGTTGACCAAGACCGGCAAAATCCGCCGCGAATTTGTGCAGGACCGATATCGGTCGCTCTACGACGCCTTGTACGACAGCAGCGTCCAAAGCAAAAAAGTAGAGGCGACCTACCAGTATCAGGATGGGCAGACGACGACGGTGGAGATGGAGATGGCGTTTTATACGCTAGAATAGGAATACCATGAGCTATTTTTTACAACTCGTCCTAAGCGGTATCGTCGTGGGCTCGATTTATGCTCTGTCGGGGTTGGGGTTCGTTCTGATTTACAAATCGAGCCGGGTGCTCAATATCGCACATGGTCAGATCATCGCCGCGGGGGCGTTCATCACCTATACTCTGACGGTGTGGGGTGGTCTGCCCCTGTACCTCTCTTTTTTTCTCAGCATGGGGGTCACCTTCTTTCTGGCCATGAGCGTGGAACGCATTTTCCTGCGCCGCCTGATCGGCGAGCCGATCATTTCGGTGATCATGGTCACTATCGGCCTGATGTCCATTCTGGACGGGATCATCTATCTAACGCCTTTTGGCGGGTCCAATTTCTCTTTTCCGGAGTTTTTCCCCAAAACGCCGATCAATCTGGGGCCCGTATCGATCTCATGGACCCAGCTGGTGGGGGTCATTATTACGTTTATACTCATTGGTCTTTTTTCCTGGTTTTTTAAAAAGTCGACGATCGGTATTTCCATGCGGGCGGTTTCCGATGACCAGCTTGCCTCCATGTCCGTGGGCATTTCGGTGCCCAGGGTGTTCGGGTTGGCTTGGGCCCTGGCCGGCATGAGCGCGGCGGCAGCCGGGGGCATCATCGGTAACATTACCGGTTTGAATTTCGAGACCTTGCATGCGTTCGGCATCATCGTCTTTCCGGTCGTCATCCTGGGGGGGCTGGATTCGATTGTGGGCGCGGTCGTGGCTGGCATCATCATGGGTGTGATTCAGCAATTCGCCTCGGGCTACCTGGATGGCAAATGGGGGCTCAACGGCACGGCCGATGTGCTGCCTTACATCATTTTGCTGATCATCTTGTTGTTCAAGCCGCATGGGCTGTTCGGGACGCATGAGATCGAAAGGGTTTAAAAAGAAGAAAGTGGAAAAAAAGGACGGTCAAGGTATTCCGTCGATTCGTGGTAAACTTCGAAAATTGGAAACTATATGTCGGCCAATCGTTGGTTAGCTACCGGGAATTTCTTCAGCTCTTATCGAGAAGAGCAGCGCATCTTCGCGACCCATTTTGATCGTGCCGTGTTCGCTGTCTTTATCCTGGCATTGTTGGTTTGGCCCATGTGCTTTGAGGTCAGCAATAAGTATATGCTGGTGATCGATAACATCATGATCGCCATGGTGGCCATCATTGGCCTGAACCTGGTGACCGGCTTTGCGGGGCTTATATCCATCGGGCATGCCGCTTTCGTTGGGGTGGGGGCTTACACGCTGGCCTTTATCGCCCGCCAAATGGGCGATTCGCATATACTTATCACTCACTTCTGGCCGGGTATGTTGCTGCTGTGCGGGTTGGTCGGCGCACTCTTCGGCGGCTTCGTGGGTTTGCCGGCCTTGCGTCTCAAACACCTCTACCTGGCCATTGCCACGCTGTCTTTCCAAATGATCTTTCAGTGGACGATCAATTTTCTGCCCATCTTCAATCAAGGCCAGACGATCTCTATTGGCCGGGTGCAATGGTTCGGCGGTGAAGTGGCGCGCTCCGATCATTATCTCTTCTGGTACTATGTGATTTTGATTGTCGTGATCATGTGCGGTCTGGCGGTGCGCAATTTGCTGCGCACGCGATACGGGCGCAGCCTGGTGGCGGTGCGTGACAATGACCGCGCCGCCGACGCTATGGGGATTCATCCCGGTATGACAAAGGTTTTCGCGTTTGCCTTGGCCGGCTTCTTCGCCGGCGTGGCCGGCGGCTTGCACGCTTATCTGTATCGCGGGGCCGGCATCGAATCGTTTACCTTGCACCAATCCATCAGTTATCTGGCCATGGCCATCGTGGGCGGCCTGGGTACGCTGACCGGGTCATTCTGGGGGCCGGCGGCCATTCGTTTGCTGGACTTGCAGGTTGAAAATCTGGTGGAGTGGTCGGCGCGGTTTATGCCGGCCAACATGAACCTGGCGACGGCCCTTAAGCCATTGACTTTCGGCTTGGTCATCGTTTTGTTTTTGATGTTCGAACCGCGCGGCATCGCCAACTGGTGGCGCATCGGCCGCACGTATGTGAAGCTTTGGCCCTTCCGGTACTAGCTGCTATCGGAAGGGCATTCCCAACCCAACAAGCACGCTTGACGAGGGCGGGCGCACCAGGCGCCCAAAAAAGGAGGGAAAAATGAGAAGCCGACAATTTTGGATGGTTCCCATCACGGTTGCCTTGTTGACGGTCATGTTCGCTGTGGCGCCGTCTCAGGCCGAAGTTTACAAGATGGCGTTGTCCTTGGCGATTACCGGGCCGACATCCGATGCGGGCAATCCTTACGCCAAAGGCGTGGAAGATTATATCCGCTATGTTAACGATACCAAACTGCTGGGCGAGGACACCGTGCAATGCCCGATTCGCGACGACCAGTATCAGACCGATATCACCAAACGCAACTTTGAAGAGTTTCTGGACGATGGCATCGTGTTCTACCTGAATTACTCCACTGGCAGCACCCAGGCCTTGAAGCGCGATTTTGATGAAGAGAAGATACCGGTCATTCCTGCTTCGATGGATGCCGGCAACCTGGTTGACTCCACCTACATTTTTCTGCCGATTGCCTCCTATTCGAGTCAATGCATTGCATTGGCCGAATACATTACCAAAAATCACAAAAACGGCACACCGCAAGTGGCCATGTTCATCCATCCGTCGGCATTCGGGCGCGGCCCGGTCGATGATGTCCGCAAGGCCGTCAAGGCTGGTCTCAAGATGGATATCGTGGAAGTGGTCGAGCACGGCAAGGATCTGGACAATACCGCCATGCTGCAGCGGTTGATGAGCAAAAAGGTACGCTACGTGATTTGCCAGACGGTGCAGTCGCCGGTGGCCACCCTGATCAAGGATGCGCAACGCTTGGGGCTGACCGCCAAAACGTTTGGCGAAGACGGCAAACTGACCTTCGTAGGGGCCCACTACACTGGCGGCAACGATCTGATCGAACTGGCCGGTTCGGCTGCCGAAGGGTATTTCTGGACAACTTCGTACGCGCTGACATCGGAGCCGGGCAAGGGCACCGATTTTCAGATGATGCTGGCCAAAAAGTACAATCGCGATGAGAAAACCGCCAATTCGCACAACTACACCAACGGCATGATGGTGGCGCAGACCGCCGTTGAAACCATGCGGCGCGTGAAGCAAAAAGGGGGCAAGGTGACTCGGGAGGCATTGTTCAAGGAGTTGAATGCCATGAACGGCGACAATGCTTACTCTCCGGGCAACACGGTCGCGCCGGTAACCTATTCACCGTCCGATCGCGCCGGAGTGGACAGCGTACAGATCTATTCGGTTCAAAAGGGGGTTTTCAGAGCCGTCGGTGAACCGTTTGCACCGGAGTATGTCGAAAAAATCAAAAAGTAGTCGCTTTATTCCTGTAATGATCGGAAAGGACCCATGGCGGAGCCCATCAAAAAAGATCTGTTGCTGGAAGTCAACAACATCGAGGTGGTATACAACAATATCATCCAGGTGCTGCGAGGGGTCAGTATGACCGTCGCCAAAGGGGATATCGTGGCCCTGCTGGGCACCAACGGCGCCGGCAAAACCACCTCCTTGCGGGCGATCAGCGGATTGCTCAAACCGGAAAATGGGTTCATCCGCAGCGGGTTCATTAAATTCAACGGATACGACATCACCAACGTGCTGGGCACCCAGGTGGTGCTGCTGGGTGCCGTGATGGTGCCTGAAGGACGCCGGATCTTCAAACATCTGACGGTAGATGAAAACATCCGCGTCGGGTCGGTGACCCGCAATGACGGCGCGGCCAACATCCGCAGGGATCATGATAGCATGTATGCGCATTTCCCGCGGCTGTCGAAGATCACCAACCGCCTGGCCGGATACTGTTCGGGCGGAGAACAGCAGATGGTGGCCATCGCCCGCGCCCTGATGGCGGCCCCGATTATGCTGATGCTGGATGAACCCTCATTGGGCCTGGCACCGCTGCTGGTCAAGGAGATCTTCGATAACGTTCGGAAAATCAACGAAGAGCTGCAAACGACCATTCTGGTGGTCGAGCAAAACGCCAAAACCGCCCTGGCCATTTCCGATTACGCCTATATCATGGAATCCGGTAAAGTCGTTCTGGAAGGACCTTCGCAATCGCTTCAGGACAATCCGGATGTCAAAGAATTTTACATGGGGGTCACGCAGGGCGGCGGGCGTAAATCATTTAAAGAAGTAAAATCGTACAAGCGGCGCAAGCGGTGGATGTGATATTTTTTAAGTGTTAAGTGATAAGTGTAAAGTGTAAAGAAAAACACGCGTAATATTTGTTGGAAATATTCACAAAGATATGTTGTGGCAGTACAATCGGCAGGATACCTTTCTTTACACTTAAAACTTTACACTTTACACTCATTAGTAGAACAACGTTCAGGAGCTCGGTAATGAAAATTCTGGTGGGTTACAATGCCTCGTCATCGGCGCAGCGCGCATTGTCGCTGGCGTGTGAAATGGCCAAGAACAAGGCGAATGCTTTTGTATACGTGGTCACCTCCATGGAGGGCGGTAGCAACGAGACGATAGAGGACATTCGCAAAGTTGAAGAAAAGTTGCAGGAAGGCAAGGATTTCCTGCTCAAGGAACATGTGGCCTGTGAAGCCGTGCAGCTGGCGCGCGGTCTTTCTCCCGGAGAAGATTTGGTGAAATTTGCCCAGGAAAATGGTGTTGAACATATTTTTCTGGGAATTCAGAAAAAGTCGCGTACACAAAAGCTTCTGCTTGGGTCCACTGCGCAGTTCATCATTCTAAAAGGACCGTGCCCGGTGACGACCACCAAGTAGCAAGGAGATACCATCGATGCATTTATACGATCTGACCGTTTACGATATCATTGCACGCAATGCCCACCTTTATCCTGATAAAGTGGCTTGGCTGGGTGTCGAAGAAAAACGCCAAATGACGTTCGGCGCCTACAAGGAGGCAGTGGATCGTATGGCGGCCGGATTGGCGGCCGCCGGTTTCATAACGGGCGATCGCATCGGGGTGATCGCCAAGAACTGCCTGGCCTATGTTGTTTTGTACGGCGCGGCCGCGGCCCTGGGTGGGATTATGGTGCCGATCAACTGGCGTCTGTCCGCCGATGAAATGGCTTACAATCTCAACGACGGCCAATGCCGTTTTGTATTTGCCGATCACGAAGACCCGGATGCGACTGCTGCCGCGCAGGCCAAAATGCCGGCCGAAACGGTATTTTACAACCTGGAACCTGGGGCGGGCCGTTGGGCCGACCTGCCCGAAGCCGCCCTGCCGCCCGGTGGACTGCCGCAAGTGGCCGCCGATGATGGCTGGGTCATTATCCATACGGCTGCGGTCACCGGTCGTCCGCGCGGGGCGCTGCTCAGTCATCGTAATATGCTCTGCGCGCATGTCCAGGTAATGCATCCGATCGGGTTGAACAGCGCCGATGTCCATCTGAGCCCGTTGCCGTTTTTCCATATTGCCGGCCTGTGCATGACTTTCTGCAGCTTTCACGCGGGGGCCATGAACGTGGTGATGCGCAAGTTCGATCCGGCTATGGCGGCGCAGGTGATTGCGGACCACAAGGCCAGTGTGCTGTTCGCCTTTGCGCCGATGATGCAGATGCTCCTGGCCCACGTGGACCAGAGCGGTACCGACATCCGTTCGTTGCGGGCGGTGCTGGGTATCGATACGCCTGAGGTGATCGATCGTTACGAAAAGATCACGGGCGGCGCATTCTATTCGATGTTCGGCCAGACCGAAACCGCGATGGTTGCCACCATGAGCCCGTACCGCGAGCGGCCCGGTTCGGCTGGCCGGCCGATTCCGCTGGTCGACATTCAGCTGGTCGACGAGGAGGATCGTCCTGTGCCGGCCGGACAAGCCGGCGAGATTGTCATTCGCGGGCCCATGGTATTCAAGGGCTACTGGCGCCTGGATGCTGAAAACGCGCATACCTTCCGCAAGGGCTGGCATCACACGGGCGACATGGGGCGCTTCGATGCGGACGGCTATCTGTGGTATGTGGCCCGCAAGGCTGAAAAGGAGTTGATCAAACCGGGCGGCGAAAATGTCTATCCGGCCGAGGTGGAGACCGTTATCCTGGAACACCCGGCAGTTGCGGCGGTGGTCGTTTTCGGCGTGCCGGACCCCAAGTGGACCGAAGGGATTAAAGCCGTCTGCCGCCTCAAAGCGGGATTCACGCTGACGGCGCGCGAATTGATCGAATTTGTGGGTGCCCGCATCGCGCGCTACAAAAAACCGCAATATGTCGCGTTTGCAGAAGACCTGCCGATGGCGGCCGATGGGTCGGTGGACCGCGCCAAGGTCAAAGCCCTGTTCGGCGGACGGCAGAAAGTGTCATAGGCGAGAGCCGCGTTCGCCTGGCACTGCATGGCAGGCCCGGCCCGTACACCAGAAAAACCAGGGCAATGGCGCAGGCCGTCAGAGTGGATTGCACCAGCACTGTCCGGCGGTGGCGCGGGGTGAGATCGTGTGTCAACGATACAAAAATCGGCAAAATGCCGATAGCGCCCAGGCAACAAACAGGGGAACAAAGCAGAGCCAGAATTCTTCCATTCCGCATACTCTTTCTTCGTTACGCCGGTGGTGTCATAAAAAAGAAATCGGAGGTATTCCGATACGCCGCCGCAACGATTCCAGCAGCCCGACCGTGCCGGTCATCATGTTGTCCCCCCAAGGCGACCCCCAGTGAACCGGAAGGCGCGTGCCGGCCATCAGGCGGCGTTTGGGTCCGGTGACAATGATCGCCCTGACGTTGGTATAGCCAACGGCTTGCCGAAGATAAGCGCCGTGGCCGCCTTCTGCCAGAACCTGATCATGACGGAGGCGGCCGTCGGCCAACGCGACAATCAGGGTTTCAAGACGTTCCAGGGTGATATCGCGGGTGTGGTATTCGACGAACCCGGCGACCTGGTCGCCCGTCAGGGCGGCGATCACCGTGTGCGAGGTGGCCACATCCAGGATGATCACGGGCGATAAGTCCCGGGCTTGCAGATCCTGGGCGGCGCCGGCCATGGCGGCCATGCCGCTGTCCATGACGTATATGTCGCGGGCATTCAGACGGACGGCGTCGGCCGCAATGCTGCGCAGCCGGTTGAAGGCTGCGGGAACTGCATCCCGGTGAAACAGGAGCTGGTGGGGTGTCGGGTCACGGTTGAGCATCTCTTCAAAGAGACGGTGGCGGAAGTCCAGGTGGGACACGCCTTGCGGCGCCACGCCGTGGTCCTGGGCGCAGATGGCCACGGCATCGAAAGCCATGGGCCAGCCGATCCCTTCGACGATGCGGCTGATACGTTCGGGTTGGATGTCGCCCAGGCGAACGGTGGTGTAGCGGCTGTCGGCCGACAAGCGCGCGATGTGCTGATCGTCGGCTATGGCGATGCCCCAATCGCGCACGCGTTGCGGGTCATGGTGCAATGTGGCGGCCGCAGTGGGCGACATGATCACTTCGGCCGTCCGGGCCCTTTCCTGCAAGGCTTCGGTGACCGGTCCACCGCCCATTTCGCCACCGACCACCAGCAGCGCACCGGTTGTGCGGCCGATCTGTTCGGCCAGATGGCGCACCGGCGCGGGCACCACGGCTTTGAAGTGTTCGCCGCCCTGGCTGTCGTAGCACAACAGGTCCAGGGTTCCGGCCCCGATATCGATCATCAACAAACGGCTCATGCAATCGTTCCTTTCGAAGCAAAGGCGCTGGTATTTGGCAGGCGCGGCCCACGCGGCTCACCGGGACGGTGCGCACCCGAAAGTTTGAGTACCGCTTTACACTTAACACTTTTCTGTTGGGTTGCAATGCCAACCGGCTTGCTGATAAAGTTAAATCGAACAGTCAAGGAGAGACGCTATGCGATGGCGATGTTTGATTTGCGGGTATATCCATGATGGCGACCAGCCGCCCTACCGCTGTCCGATATGCGGGGCGCCAGCCAGAATGTTCGAACGCATCGGCCAAGGCCCGCCCACGGAGTCCTCATGAAAATATACACTCAGACCGGCGATCGGGGTAAAACCAGCCTGCTCAGTGGCGAACGCGTGCCCAAAACGCATGTGCGCATCAACGCTTACGGCGATGTGGATGAGCTCAATGCTGTTATCGGCGCCCTGATCGCGGCGATGGTGCCGGACTCGGACGCTGTTGCGCCTCTGAAGCAGATCCAGTCCGACCTGTTTCAGGTGGGCGCATGGCTGGCGGCCACACCGGGTTCCGAACCGCGCGGGCGTTTGATGCCAGTGACACAGGCGCACAGTGCGCGACTCGAGGCGCTGATCGACAAGATGCAGGCCGAATTGCCCGATTTAACCGCCTTTATTCTGCCGGGCGGGTGCCTTCCGGCGGCCTGGGCGCATGTTGCCCGCACGGTGTGCCGGCGCGCCGAGCGCAGTGTTATCGACCTGGCCGAAGATGCAGGCGAACAGACCGGAGAGACGCAGGCGCTTGGACCGGCGATCGCATTTATGAACCGCTTGTCCGATTACTTTTTCGTTTTGGCGCGCTGGCTCAATCACAAAGCGGGCGTCGCCGATGCGATCTGGCGCGGGTAGTCCGGCCATGGGCAGTGCAACGCTTTACGATGCGCAGGTGATCGGCCGGCGGTGGCTGAACGCGCGGACTTTTGAATTGCGCATCAACCGGCCGGCCGGATTTGCATTCCTGCCTGGCCAGAAAATCGGGTTCGTATACCAGGACCTGGTGCGGGAGTATACCTTGCTGGGACCGGTCGATAGCGCCGATTTGACCTTTTGTGTGCGCCACGTGCCCCAGGGTCGCGTGACGCCGCACCTGGCGACAGCGCCGCCCGGTACATCCATTCAGGTGACGGAGGCGTCGGGGTTTTTTACCTTCAAACCTTCCCCACGTCCCGCTGTCCTTGTCGCCACGGGAACGGGCATTGCGCCCTACGTGGCTTTCGTGCGCTCCGGCCTGAGGGGGTTTGATCTGCTGCACGGCGTGCGCACCGTCGCCGAGCTTTATTACCGGTCGGAACTGGCAGCCGCTGCAAGCCGCTATATCCCGTGTCTGACAGGGGGGACCCTTTCCGGCGCGCCGCCCCATGCGTTTGACGGCCGTGTCACAGCCTGGCTGGCCAATGGGTTGGCAAACGGCGTGTATGATTTTTATCTGTGCGGCCGCGCGGACATGATCCGGGACGCAATGCGCCTGATCGACGAACGGTTCACAGGCTCGCATGTGTTTACCGAAACGTTTTATGACGGCGCCTTATAAACGCGATCACCCGAAAGGCAACGATGATAGGCCGGTTGATTTGCATCATTTTACTGATGACCGCCTTCGGCGCGCAAGCGGCCGACAAGCAGACGGTGCTGGTCCTGCACGCGTACCACCAGGGTTGGGAGTGGACCGATACGATCACTGAAGGCATCCAGTCGGTCATGAAGCCATTTGCGCACGATATCGATGTCGCGTATGCATACCTCGATGTCCAACGCTTCGGCAGCGAAGCGGGGTACCAGACCTTGGCCGACTTCTACCAGGTCACCTTCCATACCCTCCGCCCATCGGTAATCATCGTGTCGGACGATCCGGCCCTGCAATTTATGCGGCGTCACCGCGAGCGCCTGGCGCCCGGCGTTCCGGTTGTTTTTTGTGGCCGTAATCATGCGGGTAGTGCTTTGCCGCCCATTGAAGATCCGGCCCTCACCGGGGTGGTCGAACAGATCGATCATAGGGCGACCCTCAATTTGATGCTGACATTGCACCCGGATTGCCGGCGGATTGTCGTCATCCTTGGCGACACCGCTCTTGACAGGGCTTTTGCATCCGGTATGGATAACCAACTGGACGTGCTGGGGCCGCCTGTCGCTGCCGAAGTGTGGCGCGATGTCAGCCTGACCGACTTTCCGGCCAAACTGGTGTCGTTGGGCGGCACCGATCTGATTTATCTGCTGGGCTTTGATCACGACAGCAGCGTTGATGCGGCTTCAGCGGCTGACCGGGCCCACGTGATCGCCCGTTGGTCCCCGGCAGCGGTTTACAGTCCCTTGGCGTTTTATCTGGATAAAGGAATTGTGGGCGGTATGATCACGTCCGGTTTTCGGCAAGGCGAGCAAGCCGCCCAAATGGCCCTGCGCCTGCTATCGGGCGATGCGATAAACGATGTGACGGTCGTGAAAAGTCCCAACCAGTATGTGTTCGACGGGACGGTGCTGCATAAATACGCTATCAGTGCATCAGACTTGCCTGCCGGTAGCATTATTATCAATCGGCCGCCGGCCTTTTGGGTGCGGCATGGCCTCTGGATTGTAAGTTTGGCATTAGTACTGGCCGTCATCAGTTTTTTGCTGGTTGTGTTTGCATGGCGCCAGCAGCGCGGACAAGGACAGCTCAAGCAGACCAATTCGGTGTTGGACGGCCGTGTCCGGGAAAAAACCGTGCAACTCCAATTGGCGACCCAGCGCTTGAAAAAGCAATCTCAGTTCGATGGGGTGACCGGTCTGATCAACCGTCGCCATATCGTGCAACGTCTGGTGGAGGAGGTCAAGAAAAGGCATCGCTACGGGCAGCCTCTGTCCGTGGTGCTGTTCGACATCGACGATTTTCGCAAGATCCACGACAGCCATGGATTCGTGGTGGGCGACACGGTTCTGCGGGATGTCGGTCAGACGATCCGCCGATGCGTGCGCGACATCGACTTGCTGGGCCGCTTTGGCGGTGAGTCCTTTCTGCTGCTCATGCCCAACACGGAAGGGGATAAGGGGCGCGGGACGGCTGAACGGATCGTTAAAACCATTACCGGCATCCACTGGGAGCATGGCGCATTGCGGATCACCGTCAGTGTCGGGCTGGTCCCGGTCATGGACGACCAATCGCCGGGCGACGTCATCAAGGCGGTCGAAGATCTGGTCAAGACGTCCCGGTCCAACGGTGGCGGCCAGATTCTTTGCGTGGAAAGCCTTCATTTATAATCCGACACCATCCCACCCACCTTTTCTGTTATAATTCCCATTTCTTGTTATGCACTCCGCTCAAGTGATTATGGCGAAGTGTAAGCTCGCCGGCGTGCCATTGCGCCGATCCATGCTTCGCGAGGGCGACAGTCGCCCGCGGTAGACCGCTTGCGAATGCTGCCTGCCCAAGGTGTCATTCGCGGATTCTGTCATATATTGGCTGTTTGCAATGGTGAAGGCATTGTTGATGACTTGACCAGGAGGCACGTTTTTCTTTGGAACTATCGCGCAGGATCGATTTGAGCATGGAGAGCATTCGTATTCGCGGCGCCCGGCAGAACAATCTGAAAGGGCTTGATCTGGATATACCCCTGAACCGCATGACCGTTGTCACGGGCGTGAGCGGTTCGGGCAAATCGTCGCTGGCATTCGATACATTATATGCCGAAGGCCAAAGACGCTACGTCGAAACTTTTTCACCGTACGCCCGCCAGTTCATGGACCGCATGGACCGCCCGGTGGCCGAACAGATTCTGGGGGTTCCGCCGGCCATTGCCATCGACCGCAAAGATCCGGTCCGCACATCGCGTTCCAGCGTCGGCACGATGACTGAACTGACCGATTATGTGAAGCTGCTTTTTGCGCGCCAGGGGGTGCTGCACTGCAGCGGCTGCGGGCGGCCGGTCCAGCCCGATGCGCCCGAGCAGATCTGGCGCAGCCTGCGCCAGGCCGCCGACGGGGGCCGCGTGGTGATCACGTTTCCGTATGCACTGAACGAGGATGCGGCGGCGGCCCGGCGTGAACTGCTGCGTCTGGGCTATGACCGGATTTGGTTGGACCGGCACGTGCGCGATTTGAACGATCTGGCGGATGATGCCGCCGACGGCACCTGGGACGTTGTGGCCGACCGTGCGCTGGTGAAAACCGATCAGCGGCAGCGCGTGGTCGATTCGCTGGAGATGGCCCAACGGCTCGGCCGCGGTCAGGTGGATGTGTGGCTGGACGACGGCGATTGCCTGGCCTTCTCCAACCGCCTGCACTGCGCCCACTGCGACATCGACTATGCAGCGCCCCTGCCCAATCTGTTTTCTTTCAACAGCCCGCTTGGCGCTTGCGATACCTGTCGCGGCTTCGGCCGGGTGATCGACATGGACTTGGACCTGATCATTCCCGACCCGGGACGCTCCCTGGCCCAGGGCGCCATCAAACCCTTCGGCAGCGAGGCGGAGGGCCGCTTCGAGTACCGCGATTTAAGCGATTTTTGCCGCCGCCATCGCATCCCGCTGGACCGACCGTTCGCGGCATTGACCGAGGCGCAGCGCCAGGCGATCATCGAGGGCACGCCGGACTTTTACGGCCTGCGCGGCTACTTCAAGTGGCTGGAGGCCCGCACCTACAAAATGCACGTGCGGGTTTTCCTGTCGCGTTACCGCAGCTACGATGTGTGCCCGGACTGCGCTGGGGCGCGGTTTAAGCCCGAAACGCTGCTGTACCGCATCGAGGGCCAGTCGATCGCCGACCTCTACGCGCTCAACGTGGACCAGGCGGTGGCTTTTTTCAGCGCATTGGACCACAAGGGCTGGGATGAGGCCACCCAGTTGGTGCTCGATGAGATTTTAGGAAGGCTGCGTTTTCTCACGGACGTCGGGCTGGGCTACTTGACCCTGGACCGCCAGTCGCGCACCTTGTCCGGCGGCGAGGTGCAGCGCGTGGCTCTGGCCTCGGCCCTGGGGGCATCGTTGGTCAACACGCTCTATGTCCTTGACGAGCCCAGCATCGGTTTGCATCCGCGCGACAACGAGCGCCTGATTCACATTCTGCGGCGCTTGCGCGATTTGCCCAACACGATCGTGGTGGTCGAGCATGATCCGGCCATCATCCGGGCGGCCGACTATCTGCTCGACCTGGGGCCCGGGGCCGGCGAGCAGGGCGGCCAGGTCATGTACTTCGGTCCAGCCGGCCAGGCCAACGAATCGTTGACTGGAAGATATCTGTCCGGAGCGCTGCAACTTCCCATGCCCGCGCAGCGCCGCAAGGCCCGGCGTGGGCACTGGCTCAGCGTGCGCGGCGCGGCCGAACATAATCTGGCCAACATCGATGTGCGCGTGCCGTTGGGGCTGCTGGTCTGCCTGACGGGCGTGAGCGGCTCCGGCAAATCCACCTTGGCCGAAGAGATTCTTTACAAGGGGCTCAAGCGGCTGCAGGGCGAGGGCGAGGGGCGGCCGGGACGCTTCCGCGCCATTGATGGCGCCGAGCGCATCGCCGCTGTGGACCTGGTCGACCAGCGGCCGATCGGCCGCACGCCGCGGGCCAATGTGCTGACCTATACCAAAGCCCTGGACCCGATCCGCAAACTGCTGGCGGATACCGAGATGGCCCGGGCCAAAGGCTTCGGTCCCGGCTTCTTCTCCTTCAATGTAGACGGCGGTCGCTGCGATACCTGCAAGGGCGAAGGGTTCGAAGTGGTCGAGATGCAGTTTCTTTCGGATGTGCTGATCTCTTGTCCCGATTGCCAGGGGCGGCGGTTCAAACCGGAAGTGCTGGAAGTAACTTACCAGGGGCGCAGCATCGACGACATGCTCACCATGACGGTCGATCAGGGTCTGGCGTTCTTTGCCGATCAGCCGCGCATCCGTTCGGCGCTGGGGCCGTTGGCCGACGTGGGGTTGGGCTACCTGCGCCTGGGGCAGCCCATTTCGACCTTTTCGGGTGGCGAAGCCCAACGCCTGAAATTGTCGCGCTATCTGGGCGAAGGCAGCCGGGAGCGCCTGCTGATCTTCGATGAGCCGACCACCGGTCTGCATTTCCAGGACATTGCCATATTGATGGACGTGCTGCAGCGCCTGGTTGACGAGGGCAATACGGTCCTGGTGATCGAGCACAACCTGGATGTGATCAAGGCGGCCGACTGGGTCATCGACCTGGGGCCGGAGGGCGGCGACGGCGGCGGCCGGGTGGTGGCAGCCGGACCGCCCGAAACGATCGCCGCTGAGGATGCTTCGCACACGGGCCGTTTTCTCAAGCCCTATCTGGACGGTACCGCCGTCGTCGGCGAGGCCCCGGCGGTTTATGCGCCAGCGCCTGGTGGCGACAACGGCCGCGCCATCCATGTGCGCGGCGCGCGCGAGCACAACCTCAAGGATGTGAACGTGTCCCTGCCGCACAATCAGCTGGTGGTGCTGACCGGCGTGAGCGGCTCGGGTAAATCGACCCTGGCTTTCGACATCATCTTTGCCGAAGGCCAGCGGCGTTACCTGGAGAGCTTGGCGCCGTTTGTGCGCCAGTACATGAAAATTCTGGAGCGCCCGGAGGTGGACCTGGTCAGTGGGTTGTCGCCCACAGTGGCCATCGAGCAGCGTATCAGCCACACCAGCCGGCGCTCCACAGTGGCCACGCTGACTGAAATCTACCATTTCATGCGCCTGCTTTTTTCCAAGCTGGGCGCACCCCATTGCCCGGGCTGCGGTCGTCCGCTGACGCGCCAGAGCGCCGGCGCGTTGCAGGATCAAATTGTTGCGCGCTATGGTCGCCGCAAGGCGCTGCTTCTGGCGCCCAAAGTGGCCGGCCGCAAGGGGTTTCACAAGGATGTCCTGGCGCGCGCGCGCAAGATGGGCTACACGCAAGCGCGTATCGATGGCAGCCTGGTCGCGCTCGAACCCGACATGGCCTTGAGCCGTTTTAAGGCCCACGCCATCGACCTGGTGATCGGGGAAACACCGCGCGGCAAAGGGGCCGGCGCGCGTCTGGCGGACTTGGTGGCCGAAGCCCTCAAAGAGGGGGACGGCAGCCTGTTCGTGTTGGACAAGGACACCGGCAGCGAAGATGTTTTCAGCGTGCACGGCCGCTGTCCCTCCTGCGGGATCGGCGCGACCCAAGGTGATCCGCGTCTGTTCTCCTTCAATTCGCCCCAGGGCGCCTGCGAGCGTTGCGACGGTCTGGGCGTGGTCGGCGTGGGCGAGCACGACGATTCCGAACAGGCGGCGATCTGTCCGCAATGCCAGGGCAGCCGTCTGAAAAAGGCTGCCCTGGCGGTTACGGTGCAGGGCCGCACCATCTGGGATCTGGTCAGCCAACCGGCCGCAGTGCTGCAAACGACTTTGTCGGGCATGGCGTTTTCCGCGCATCAGCAGCCGCTGGCCGAACCGATCGTCACTGAATTGACCACCCGCCTGGCGTTGATGAACCGGCTGGGACTGGGCTACCTGGCCCTGTCCCGTTCAGGCGAGACCCTGTCGGGCGGCGAGGCGCAGCGTGTGCGGCTGGCGGCCCAGTTGGGCTCCAATTTGACCGGCGTGACCTATATTCTCGACGAGCCAACCATCGGTCTGCATGCCCGTGACAACCATATCCTGGTCGACGCCTTGCGCGAACTGCGTGACCGCGGAAACACCGTCATTGTGGTCGAGCACGATGAAGAAACCATCCGCGCGGCCGACACGGTGATCGACCTGGGGCCGGGCGCCGGCGCCAATGGCGGCCAAGTGGTCGCCGTGGGTAGCCTGGAAGATCTGCGCAAAGCGCCGGCCTCGGTGACCGGCGCCTTGCTGGACGGCGGCCGCTCCGATATCAACAGCCGCCTGCGACCGTATCGGCGTCAACCGGCGCTGACCATCGTGGGCGCGGCGGCCAACAATCTGAAGTACATCGATGTGCGCCTGCCGCTCAATCGCCTGGTGTGCGTGACGGGCGTGAGCGGTTCGGGCAAATCGAGCCTGGTCAAAGCCACCTTGTACACAGGATTGCAGCAGCGTTTGCGCCGCAAAGGGAACATCGGCAATGCCGGCTTTTGCCGCGACATGACCGGTTGGGAAGGCCTGGCCCGCGTGTTGGAGGTAGACCACACGCCCATCGGGCGCACCCCGCGCTCGGTGCCGGCTTCGTATGTCGGCTTCCTGACCGATATCCGCAACCTCTTTGCCCAGGTTCCGGAAGCGCGCGCGCGCGCCTATTCGGCCGCGCGGTTTTCCTTCAATGTGGAAGCCGGTCGCTGTCCGGCTTGCAAGGGCCAGGGCCGGCCCAAAGTGGAGATGGCTTTTCTGCCGGATGTCTACGTGCCTTGCGACGTGTGCGGCGGGGCGCGCTTTAACGCCGAGACCCTGGCGGTGCGGTACAAAGGCAAGACCATGGCCGAGGTGCTGGCGATGACCTTCGCCGAGGCGGTGCAGTTCTTTTCAGCCATCCCGCGCCTGCGGCGGGCTGTTCAGTTTGTGTGCGATATCGGTTTGGGTTACCTTCAACTGGGACAGCCCAGCCCTACCTTGTCCGGCGGGGAGGCCCAGCGTATCAAACTGGCCCGCGAGATGGCCCAGCCGTCCGTTTCCGGGCACACTCTGTACATCCTGGACGAACCCACCACCGGCCTGCATCCGGCGGACGTGCAGCGTTTGCTGGACGTGCTGCAGGGCCTGGTCGATCAGGGCCACAGCGTGGTGACCATCGAGCACAACATGGAAATCATTAAAGCCGCCGACTTTATCATCGATCTGGGACCTGAAGGCGGCGCGGACGGCGGTCGCATCGTGGCCAGCGGATCCCCCCGCGAAATGCTGTCCAAGAGCGCTAAGTCGCATACGGCGCGATTTCTGAAGCGCCAGCTGCTGGGGAAAGTTGACACTTTATCAAAAAAATGCACGTAAAAGCGCTGTATAACCATAAATCGTTATCTGGTTATTCAGTTCGCTCCAGTGATTATGGGCAAAGTGTATTCGGGATTGGCACGGAGGAGGTGATCCGGGTGGGTGGTCCGCGCCACGTCAGCCATGAGATTTAGTGAGGCATAAGGTGTGCGCAGGACATGGGGCCGCACTGTTTGAGCGCAGCGAGTTTGCGGCCCGTCCGGAGCATGCCTTATAGCCTCACTTAATCGAATGGATGGTGGCGCGGACCACCCACCCGGATCACCGGGGTCTACCTACGTCACCCCACACCTGTATCTCACTTGACCGAAGTGGATCACCAGAAATCGTTATTGTAATCGGAGAGCTACTGCTTTAAGAAACCCTCAAAGTTTTGAAAGGGGTAAATGCATCTACTACTGATATATCTTTTTATCGCCTTGGGGTTTTCCTTCCTGTGCTCTTTGCTGGAGTCGGTTCTACTATCCATCACACCGGGCTTTGTCGGTGCTTTTGAAAAAAAATCTCCCCGCACAGGGCTATTATTGCGCACATTGAAGGAGGACATCGACCGCCCCCTGGCGGCTATCCTCAGTCTCAATACCATGGCGCATACCATTGGCGCCGCTGGTGTCGGCGCCCAATCCATGGTGGTATTTGGCAGCGGCTACGTCGCGATCACTTCGGCGGGGCTGACGCTTCTGATCCTGATCTTTACGGAGATTATTCCCAAGACCTACGGTGCACTTTACTGGCGTGAGTTGGCCCCCCTTACGGCACGGGTGCTGCGCGTTCTGATCATAGTGCTCTACCCCCTGGTCTTTCTTTCCATGGGGCTTACCCAATTAATATCGCGGGGTAAGAAACAGCAGGGTTTCAGCCGCGAGGAGTTCCAGGCTATCGCCGATATCGGGTTCAAGGAGGGGCAGTTCCGCGAACAGGAATCGCGCATCATCAAAAATCTTTTCCTGCTCAGAAAATTGAGGGCCGATGATGTCATGACACCTCGCACGGTCATGTTCACGCTTCCCACAAGCATGACGGTCGGTGAAGTTGTCTCGAAATTTCCGGACATACGCTTTTCCAGGATTCCGATCTACGAAGAGAACATCGATCATATCAATGGATTCGTCCTGAAAAGCGATGTCTATTTAGAGGCGTCGCGCGGCAATAAGGCCACCCCCCTATCGGCTCTGCGCCGGGATTTGCCTGCGGTTCCGGAAACAGTGACGCTGATTCAACTGTACGAACATTTCCTGAAACATCGCCAGCATGCCGTTCTGGCGGTCGACGAGTATGGTGCGGTAGCCGGCATCTTGACCATGGAAGATATTATCGAGACCTTGCTGGGCATAGAAATCATGGATGAAACGGACACCGTGGCCGATATGCGCGCCCTTGCCAGGCAACAATGGCTCAAACGTGCCCGCACACTGGGGATCATCACGGATGAATGAGGTTCCGGCTGACGCCGCCGGTCGCCCCTACAGCGCGTATCGAGATCATCACGGTGTCCATTGGCTACAGGGGATCCAATGACACTACGCACCAGGCGAACACAAGGTTCGCCCCTGAGAAGAACGCCGGTCCATACGCAAATGCGGTTACCCGGCGCCACTTTGCAGTAAGGCTTGCTTAAGGCGAGGGGATTTGGTATGAGAAGCGAACGTTTGCCGGCACATTCCATATGGGTGTTTCCGGCGCCACCTGCCGATACAGGCCAGTAGCTCTAATGGTAGAGCACCGGACTCCAAATCCGGGTGCTGGGGGTTCGAGTCCCTCCTGGCCTGCCACTTTCGTAAATTCAGGTCAATGATGATGGCCGTCGTGGTCGATAATCGCTTCCGTCCTGATTTATATCTCTCTTCCCACCGATCATGCCAGAAAAATCCTGTTGGGTCCTCCCCCCCCCATGTCTAAATATCGGATGATACGAAGACGTTTGTTCGCGTGGGCCTTACCACCAGCTGGCGGATTTGAAGCCGCGTGATTTGAATTGACTTCATAAAAGATTGCCAGTAACTTCCAGCGGTTTTCCATCCTTTAGAATAGTACACGTTTCGTCTCACAGCTATTGTTCCACGGTGACAGATCTGGAAACACATTCAGCGGAGGATTCGGTATGGACGTGGGCAAGCGACCTCTTATCGGTACATTTTTCTTTTCCGGCCGGATGGCTATCGGCATCATCCTGATTTTTCTTCTCATAACCGATACGGCAACTGCATGGGCGCAAGCGGTTGTCAATGTAACCGTGCAAGCCGACGGCATTCAGGTATCGGCCGCGAACCCGAAGGTCACCTATCTTAATCTTCGGATCGTCAACCCCTCGGGGGAGATGATCGTGAATTCGGAGAGTGACACCGGCAGCCTTGTCTGGATCCTTTCGCAAGGTGCTTCGGACGGTCTTTATATCTACGAAATCAGCGTCAATTTCGGGCCGCGCAACCGGACCCGCGGTGATGACGCCCAGAATTCAACAGAGCGCATCCGTCCCTGGCGCCAATCGGGCGCGTTCACCGTCAAAAACGGTACTATTCTTGACCCCTCGCTGGAAGAAGTCGGCCGTTTGCGCAAGATCCGCGGCGGGATATCCGCCCTGGGCGCCCTGGTCATGGATTTTCTAGTGCCCGCGGCGCATGCCGATCAGGTTATCGGCGATGACCTGATCGTTACTGGAAGCGAATGTGTAGGTGTTGATTGCGTCGATGGTGAATTTTTCGGTTATGTCGGTGGTGATACCTTGCGGCTCAAGGATAACAACCTGCGCATTCATTTTGACGATACCAGCGACAATACCTTTCCCAGCAACGATTGGCGAATTCTCATTAACGACATTACATCTGGCGGGGCCAGCTACTTTGCCGTGGAGGATTCGACCGCCGGACGCATTCCGTTCAAGATCGAAGCCAAAGCCCCGGCAGATGCCCTGACCATCAGTCGCAGCGGTCGCATCGGCTTCGGAACGGCCATTCCTCAAACAGAACTGCATATCTTCGACGGCGATACGCCGACCATACGGTTCGAGCAGGACGGCAGCGGCGGTTGGGCTCCGCAAACCTGGGAAGTGGCCGGCAATGAAGCCCATTTTTTCATCCGTGATGTGACCAACGGTAGCAGACCATTGAGAATCAAGCCCGGCACCCCAGGAGACACCCTGTGTCTGAGGGACGATGGTGTGGGGTTTGGCACCTGGGCGCCGGCAGCGCCCATGGAGTTGGAAACCACGGCCAAGGATGCCGAATTCCTGCTCGATCGCACGGACGGGGCCAGCGGCATGCTTTCCGCGACGGCCGCGGCGGTGGTCTTGGGAAGCAAGAGCGATCACCCCCTCAACCTGGTGGTCAACAGCACTGTCGCCATGACCATCGATACCGTTGGCCGGGTTGGCATTGGTACCGCCGCGCCGACCGAGTCGCTGCATGTGGTGGGCAATGCCCTGGTCTCAGGCAATCTGGAAGTGGGCAGCAGCCGGGGTCTCAAGCAGAACATCGAACCCATTGATGCCACTGCGGCCATGGCCGTGCTGGCGGCGCTTCGACCCGTTAAATTCAACTACAAGATTGATCCGGAAGAAGAATCCCTGGGGTTCATCGCCGAGGAGGTTCCGGACCTCGTGGCCACCAACAGCCGCAAGTCCCTGAGCCCCATGGATCTGGTGGCCGTGCTGGCCAAGGTCGCCCAGGAACAGCAGCAAACCATCGAAACGTTGTCGCGGCGGGTTGCCGATCTCGAAAAAGAACTCGAAAGGACCTCTCCGGTGGTTTCAGCGGATCCCGCTCAGCAGACGGGAAGTGGCATATGAATGGACGCCGTACGGATGGGGGCATACTGCTATGGTGGGTATCGGCACGGGCTTGCGTTTAAAAGGATTTCTTCTGGCAATGATCTGGTTTCTCGTTCCGCTTGCGGCATCGGCGCATGTTACCGTGAGCAGCGGCGGGCGCCTGGTGGTTCGCGGCGGCGTTGTCATGAACCTGCATTGCGGAACAATGACAGTAACGGGAGGCGGCGTTCTGGATATTGCGGATGGCGGTCGCGTCGAGAACTGCGGCAATGTGATCCTGGCCGACCGGGCCGCCTTTAACGACGGCACCGGCGTTCTGACGATGAACGGCACGTGGGAGAACAACAGCGACTTTGTGATATCCGACACGCGCACCATCACCTTCACCGGCGCCTGCGGGGCCGTCAACAGCGCTTCAGGCGCCAGCGACAGCGATGGTGACGGTCTGGGCGACGGCATTGAAAACAGGTTGGGCACCGACCCTTTCGATACCGATAGTGACCATGACAACATGACCGATGGCATGGAGGATGCCAACCACAACGGCGAGGTGGACGCCGGCGAGAGCGACCCCCTGAAGGCCGATGCCGGACCGGGCATCCCCGTGCGTGTGGCTCCGGCGGATGCTGCCATGGACATTCCGATGGCTGCGCTACTGGCGACGGATTACGCTGCCGGCGCCGAGCCGTCCCTGCACGGTGCCACGCGCTGGCAGATTGCAACCGACGCCGCCTTCGTTCAGCTTACCTTGGATATCACCTCGGCCGATCAGTTGTTGGTATTGGCGGTTCCGGAGATGGTCCTGCAAGCCGGAATCACTTATCACTGGCGGGCATGTTTTATCGGCAGCGACGGCCACGCCCGCATGTGGTCGGCGGGGTGGCGTTTTGTCACAACCGCCCAGGCGCGTTTCACCGATGCCGATGCCAATGGCATCCCTGACGATCAGCAGGCCGGTTCCGACGATGAATGGGACCTTGACGGCGACGGACAGGACGATCTGACTCAGGGGGATATGCGCTGCGTCACCCTTCCCGACGGGGATGGCCTTTTCTGCCTCAAGCCTATCACCAATGTGGATGCAATCCAGATTCTGGAGCGTGTCGATCCGAAAACCTTCACCGCAAACGATAGCCGACCGGACCCTATGCGCTTGGGGCTGTATGGTTTTCGGCTGTCCGTGCCCGACCCCGACACGGAAACGGTGCTGCGGGCCTATTTTTCTGAAAGCATAGACCCGTTTTGGGGCTGGATCAAGGTGGACGCGGTCAACGGCTGGCAGGATTACACCGGCTATGTCACTTTTGATGAGGCGCGCACGGCGGTTACGATCCAACTGATCGACGGCGGTTTCGGCGATGCCGATGGTGTGGCCAATGGCGTGATCGTCGATCCATCGGGGCCGGGCGTGGCAGCACCGAATAACGGCCATAGCCATGGCGGTTGTTTTATCTCTTGTGTTCCCCTCAAAGAGTGAGTGTCCGGGATACGGCCGGCGAAACTGCGGACTGCGCATTGCCGGCCGTTATGAATCAGCGATCGACCAGAATCTCATCCAATGCTGCTGACAATGCCGCCACGGTAAAGGGTTTCGGCAGGAAGCTCTGCGCGCCGGCGTTGAGGATCTCGCGGGCTGGTCCGTCCAGGGTAAACCCGCTGCAGACGATCACTTTGATGTGCGGCAGGCGTTCTTTTAATTTCGGATAGATCTGATTGCCGCTCATGTCCGGCAGAATGATGTCCAGCAGGACAAAATCGATCGTGCCCGGGTAGGTTTGGGCGATAAGCAGGGCCTCTTTGCCCGATTTGGCTTCCAGAACGTGATAGCCCAGTTTTTCCACGATGGCCCGGTTCACTTCCATCACGAGGTGTTCGTCTTCCACGATCAATGCCGTGCCGGAGCGATGAACCGGAAGCGCCCTGACTTTTGGGTTCTCCGCCCGGGCGGGCCGGGCGACCGGCAGGTAGATCGAGACAACGGTTCCTTTGCCGACTTCCGATTCCACATACACATAGCCGCCGTGTTTTTTGACAATACCATACACCGCGGACATGCCCAGGCCGCGTCCCTGGAATTTGGTGGTGAAAAAGGGCTCGAAAATACGCGCGCAGGCCAGTTCTTCCATGCCCTTGCCGGTGTCCCGGATCCGCAGCAGTACATGGCGTCCTGATTTGAGGCCCTGGTGTTTGAGGCACTGGGCAGGTGTCACGTCGGTGTTCTGCAAGGAAACCGTCACGCTGCCGTTTTTATCGATGGCCTCCGAGGCATTGGAGAGGATTGCCGCCAACAGCATCTGCATCTGGGTAGTGTCTACTTCGATGGGGTCGGTGGCCTCATTCAGGTCGGTTTTCAGTTCAACGTACGAAGACAGGCTGTGGCTGACCAGCCCCAGCGCTTCACGCACAAATTTGCAGGAGGCAACCGTCTGGGTCTGGAATTTGCCGCCGCGGGCATACGCGAGCAATTGGCTGGTCAATTGCACCATCTTCTGGCTGGCCTGATTGATCGGTTCGATGAAGCGGGCCAATTTGGGGTCGGGCAATCCATCCATGTGGATCAATTCGATGTTGCCGAGGATGACGGCCAGGGCATTGTTGAACTGGTGCGCGATGCCCCCGGCCAATGTGGCGATCGCTTCCATTTTTTGGGCCTGCTGCAGGCGGGCGGTCAGCCTGCGCTGATCCTTTTCCGCCTCCTTGGATTGGGTCATATCGACCACGAAGGCCAAGGCGCCCGCATAATTGCCATCCCTGTTGCGCTGGGCGATGGCACTGAGCAAAACATCCTTGAGCTTGCTGTCTTTGGTGATGAACTGAAAGGGCTGATTTTTCATTTGCCCGGATTTGTAGAACTCGGGGAACAAAATTTCGATGGCACCGCGGCGGCTGTCCAGGGTCATGAAATCGAAAGCATGCCGGCCGATGACATCTTCGCGCCGATAGCCCATGGTGTCGAGCCACAAATTGCTGACACTGGTGACGCGGTCTTCATGATCGAGTGAGTACAACATCACCGGCGTGTTGTTGTACAGGTCGCGATAGCGCTTTTCACTTTCGCGCAGGGCTTGGGCAGTTTGTTTTTCCCGCGTGATGTCGCGACCGCAGCCCACGGTGCCGATCATTTCACCATCTTCACCCCAGAAGGGCCCCTTGTGGATGTCCAGGGCCAGAAGTTCGTTGCGGATCAAACCCTCTTCCACGAAACGGCCGGCGGTCTTGCGGTGCTTGGTGATGCGATCCGAGTCGTCCCCGATTCCCCTGAAGGTGTGCCGGTGTCCCCGTTCTTGTTCTTTCTGGGCAAAATAGGCATCGGTTTTGCCGATGGCGTCATCGGGACGACTGCATTTGAGCAGTCGGTCACACATGGCCTGATTGACGAAAATGTAGCGATTGTCCAGATCTTTGGCCCAGATCATATCCGGCACATTATCGGCCATCAGGCGCAGCATCTTGTACAGGCGGCGGTGCTCGGACTCGCTGCGACGCAACGCGGTTTCGGCTTCTTTGCGCTCTTCTTCAAGGGAGAGCGACTTGGCCAGGGTGCCGATGATGTACGTATCCACCTGTGTGAATTGACGGGGACGCATATCCACGATGCACAGGGCACCGATCGTCTTGCCTTTGCAGTGCACCGGATATCCCAGGTAGGATTTGAGTCCGTACCTGCGAATATAGGGATCGCTTTCCATGTAAGGTGTTTGGGTCAGATCGCCGATGGCCAGAGATTGGTTGCCGCTTTGAAGGGTGGCTTCGTAGCAAATGTGGCCATGCGGGCTGTCCTTGGGCGGAAAATCCGGCGGCAGGTCGAATCCGGACCAGCAGGTCAACGAGCCTTGTTGATTGTCAATGCGATTGTAAAGCGCGCATGCGCTTTCCAGAACCTGAGACGCCTGTTGGACGATAATACGGATGTTCTGCTCGGGATCGGACCCCAATAAGCTAAATAACTCACTGAGTTTCTTAAGTTTTTGATCTATGGGCGGTTCCGGTCGATTGATCCGCGGGGCATCCTGAGTGAATATTGTGGGCGTCATGGCCATCTCTCCGCAGCACGAATTTGCCGCCAAATCCTTAATTCCATTTCATATCGTTCTTTAAATTTCAAGAGAAAGGTTCCTGTCGCACAGGGTAACCGCATTTGGAAATTCAGCTCCCTAAGACTTCTCACTCTATTGTTTCTAAAAAGCTGCCGTTCGCCCCTACGAGTAGAACGCGGTTCCGTTTCTGTGATCAAGCCACACGCAAAGGCGGTTGCCCTGTCCTGACGCAGTGAGCGCAGCTGATGATATATTTTCGGGCGTGTACCGGGAATACTTGAGCGCCGGTTTCATGTGCGTGTATTTACACTTATGCGCTTTCGTGTCAGAACGAGAGCTATGATGGCGGCAGTGCAGCTGCTTGTGGCGGGAAAGCGTGTGGCATCCATGCAGGCACCCGTTTGAAGGTAAACGGCAGCCTTGTACTAAGATCCACGCAGGCATAGAACTTCAAGTGATTGGAGCGCAGCATGAAAGTAATTCGCTTTGGAACCAAGGGGCAGGAGCGACCCGGCCTATGGCAGGCGGACGGCGTTGTCGATTTGCGGACCCTTTTTCCGGACATTCCCGACGTTGACGAAACCTTTTTCAAGCAAGGTTGGCTCGAACGGCTGGCCTCGCTGAATGTGCCCGGACAACCGTGCAGCGAACGGTGGGGCGCACCTCTCGCGCGGCCTTCAAAAATTATCTGCCTGGGCAAAAATTATGTCGAGCATGCCAAAGAGGGTGGGTTCGAAGCACCGGCAACGCCGCTGCTTTTCTGCAAAACGCCCAACACGCTCAATGGGCCTTTTGACCCAGTCTTGCTGCCGCAAAGTTCGGGACAGATCGATTGGGAGGTCGAACTGGCTGTGGTGATCGGTAAGCAGGGCAAGCGCATCGCCCGCGAGCAGGCCCTGGAACATGTCGCCGGAGTGACCGTGATGAACGATGTCTCCGGCCGGCAGGCCCAATTTGCCGATTCACAGTGGTTTCGTGGGAAATCCTTCGATAACTTCGCCCCGCTCGGTCCGGCGCTGGTGACCCTGGATGAGATCGCAGATCTGCATCAGTTGAAATTGATCGCCAAGGTCAATGGCGAGTTGATGCAGGAAGGCAGCACCCGCGATTTGATTTTCACGATTCCCTTCCTGATCGCCAACATCAGCGAGGATATCACTCTGATGCCCGGAGACGTCATTTCCACCGGCACGCCGGCTGGCGTGGGAATTTTTCGGGATCCGCCGATCGTGTTAAAGGACGGGGATGAGGTCGAATGTTGGATCGAGAATATTGGGAGTATCAGAAATCGATTTGTCGCTCGCTGATCGGTACATTGTCTTCGTTGTTTCGACCTGGGCGGCTATCTTGTATCCAGCGAAGTGAAACAGTACTGAATACTGAATTATTCCCGTGAATACAGTCTGATCCCGTTTTGAAAGGGGTCAGGGCCGCATGGAACCGGTGCGCTTCAATGCATATCCGTACCTTACACCTGTACGTACAACACCTGTTCGTACAAATCGATAAGGGAGGTGCCTTATGCAAACAACCTTGCAAATGCTGAAGACCCATCCGAGCGCGACGGGGATCGCGCCCGAAAACCTGGCTGCGGCTATCGCCAAATTGTATACGTGCGCGCAAGCCTGCACCACATGCGCCGATGCATGTCTGGGAGAAAAGGAGCTGTCATCGCTGGTACCCTGTATCCGGGCCAATCTGGATTGCGCCGACGCCTGTCTTGCCACGGGCGCCATGCTGTCACGTGTAACCCATTCTCCCACCGATTTGCTCCGCAGCATGCTGGGAACCTGCGTCAAGGCCTGCCATCAATGTGCTGAAGAGTGCGCCAAACATGCAAGCATGCATGAGCATTGCCGCATCTGCAGTGAAGCCTGCCGCAGTTGCGAAAAAGCATGCCGTGATCTTATGGGGTAAAGAAGTACCTTGTGTTCGCCCGGCGCGTAGATGTCATTGGATTGGGGCGAATGAACACCTTGATGGTCACGATGCCCGCTGTAGGGGCGACCGGCGGTCGCCCACGCGAACCACTGAATTTGGGTCATCGCACAAAATGGCGCAGCCTTTTTCTCCCGCACCCATGATTGCCTGGGAAGGTGGCTTTGCACCCGCCGGGCGACCGACGGTCGCCCGGCAGGTGGAACGGGATTAAGTGCCGGGTGGGGCGTCCCCCACAGGTCCGCACCTATGGTGAACGGCAGCTTTTTTCGAAACACTAGGTCAGAATTTCTAAAGAACTGAATTTCCAAATGCGAAAATCCCGGGAGCAACCCGGAGCAACCGGCGCTTCTATTGACCTGAAGCCTGCATTGAGGTAGCGATGGGGCCATGCACATCATGGTGAGTATTCTTCTCCTTACACTTTAACCCTAAATAAGCGCTCTTACTATGGTACGTTTTCTCGTTCTGGGGTTGGTTGTAGCTGGTATTGTGTGTGGCGCCGTACAGGTTTTCAGCGCCGTGTCGCCCGGTGATATACCGCCGGACCTGACTCCCTGGCAGGCATGGGTACTGCATGGTCGGCAAGCATCGCTGTGCCCCAGCCAGTACAACGACAGCGCCATCGTACGCTGCCAATGGCCATCGCGCTTGCGATTGACAGTTTCTTCCGGGGGAGCTGAATTTGAACAGCACTGGTCCGTGTTTGCCGAGGGTTGGGTCGTTCTGCCCGGCGGCGCGGAGCTATGGCCCGAAAGCGTGACCGCCGATGGGCGTCCGGTGGCCGTCATACAGCGCGACAATGTGCCCGCCGTGCACCTGGGTGCCGGCGAGCATCGCATCGTGGGCCGTTTCACCTGGTCGCGTCTGCCCGAGATGATTCCCGTGCCGCCCGCATCAGGCCTGTTTTCCCTGGTCATCGATGACCAGCCCATTGCAGCGCCGTCTATCGACGAGCATGGTCGGTTGTGGCTGCAGGAGGGTCCGGCCGCTGAGAGCGGCGCGGAAGCTGTCACGGTCCAGGTGTTTCGATTGCTCGACGATACCATTCCCATGCTGGTGCATACGCTTCTGCGTCTGGAGGTGTCCGGCAAGCCACGCGAGATTGTTTTGAATGACGCCCTGCTTTCGGGCGCCATCCCCATGTCGTTGGACAGCCCGCTGCCTGCCCGGATCCAGCCCGACGGCCGGTTGACCCTCCAGGCGCGGGCGGGACGCTGGGAGGTGCGCATTGCAGCCCGGCTGGCCGGACCGCAATCCAAAATTCCTGCTGGCGCGGCACCGTATGGAGAGGAAATCTGGTCCTTTCAGCCGCGGCATGATCTACGCATGGTTGAAATCATGGATGTTCCGGCCGTGGCGCCGGGTCGGACCGAGATGCCCATGGCCTGGCGCGACTTGCCGGCCTATGTGATGCAAGCGGGCAGCAGTATGACCATAAAGGAGATCCGGCGCGGCGACCCTGATCCGGCCCCGGATCAATTGTCTTTGCAGCGGACCTGGTGGCTCGATTTTGATGGCGGCGGCTTCACGGTGCATGATGAGATCGATGGCACACTGAGCCGGCAGTGGTATCTGGCCATGAATCCGCCCATGCAGCTGGGGCGGGTGGCGGTCGCCGGCGAGGAGCGGGTGATTACCGAACAGGGGCCGGAGAAGAAAAGGGGTGTGGAACTGCGCCGGGGTCGAATGGCCCTGCAGGCTGACGCCCGTCTGCCGCAGCGCGTCTCTGTCATGTCGGCGGTCGGCTGGGAGCACGATTTTCAATCCGTCGGCGGCGTGCTGCACCTGCCGCCCGGTTGGCGCCTGCTGGCCGCATCCGGGATCGATCAGGTGTCGGACACGTGGGTGCAACGCTGGTCGTTGCTCGACTTTTTCCTGATCCTGATCATCGCGCTGGCCGTGTTCAAGCTGCGCACATGGCTCTGGGGGCTGGTGGCGCTCGGCACCATGGTGCTCATTTTTCAGGAACCGGGCGCACCGCGCCTGGTGTGGCTGCACCTGCTGGCCGTGCTGGCCCTGCTGCCTGTGCTGCCGGCCGGCTGGCTCAGACGCCTGGTGGGCGCATGGGGCATCGGGGCTGTGGTGGTGCTCCTGGTGACCGCTGTTCCTTTCGTGGTCCAGCAGCTTCGCTGGGGCGTGTATCCTCAATTGGCGCACCCCGGTGGCGATTACCGCCCATTTCAGGAGATGGCGTTCGAACCGCAAAGCAAGCCGTCGGCTCCGGCCGAGGCGATGCGCGGCGGTGACGCCCGATCCAAAACCTTGCTTGCCAAGCCGATTCAGGATAGCATGGCAGCGACTGTTCAACCCAAAACAGCCCTGCGCCAGCAGGATCCCGATGCGCTGATCCCCACCGGCCCGGGGCTGCCGGATTGGCGCTGGCAATCGGTTGACCTGCGCTGGAGCGGGCCGGTGGCCAAAGACCAGCCCATGACCCTTTATCTGCTTTCGCCGATACTGAATTTGATCCTGGCGCTGTTGCGGGTCGGGCTGCTGGCGCTGCTGGTTGTGGCGTTGATCGACTGGCGGCCATGGTGGCAAAAAATGCGGGCGCATCTGCAGGCGGGGGCCGTTGGCATCGTGCTGATGGGGATCTGCTGGGCCGGTCCCGGACTCGCCGTTGCGGGGAACGCGGTTTTTCCGCCGCAACCGCTGCTTGATGAACTGCGTCAACGGCTGCTGGAAAAGTCCGATTGTTACCCGGAATGTGCCGACATATCGCACATGGAGCTGTTGGCCGGCCCCTCATTTTTGCAGGTGAAGCTCAGGGTCAACTGCGCCGAGCGGGTGGCGGTGCCTTTGCCGGTCCACCGCAAATCGTGGGTGCCTGAGCAGATCTTGCTGGACAATGCGCCCATCGGCGCTCTGACCCGCGATGATGGGGGGCAGCTGTGGGCCTTGGTGCCGGCGGGTCTGCATACTGTGGTGTTGCTGGGCGCGATCGGACCGGAAAGCGCCTTGCAAATACCGCTGCCGCTCAAACCCCATACCGCCGCCTACTCGGCCCAAGGTTGGCGTGTCACCGGCATTCACCCCGACGGCAGCGTCGCTGCGGGGATTCAATTGACCCGGCTGGCGTCAAATGAAGACAACGGCGCTGCGGTTAAGCCTACCCATGACCTGCCACCGTTTTTACAGGTGGAACGGGTGCTGCATCTGGGGTTGAGCTGGCAGACCACGACGACCGTGCGGCGCCTGACGCCCGTCGGTTCACCGGTGTCCGTCACCATTCCGCTGCTGGCCGATGAGTCGGTCACGACTGCCGGCATCGAAACCGCCCAGGGGGAGGCGCTGATTACCTTGGCGCCCGATCAGCAGACCGTCACGTATGCGGCCACGCTTCCCATCGGTGAGCGGATTGTGCTTGAAGCCCCCAGGGCCGTACCCTGGTCCGAAACCTGGGTATTGGATGCCGGCGAGATCTGGCATTGCGATCTGGAAGGTATTCCGGTCGTGCACCATCAAGATGGCGCCGGTCAGTGGCAGCCGCGCTGGCAACCCTGGCCGGGCGAACGGGCGACCATTCGGATCCATCGCCCGGCAGCCGTGGCCGGTCAGATCAAAACGATCGACCGGGCCGACCTGGTGCTGACGCCCGGTCAACGTTTTGGCCAGGGCACCTTGGACTTGTCGATCCGCACGAGCCGTGGCGGGCAGCATACGCTGGCGCTGCCGCCCCAGGCCAATTTGCAACAGGTCACGGTGGACGGCCGAACGCTTCCGATCCGCCAGGAAGATCGCAAGGTCACGGTGCCATTGCAGCCGGGCGCGCAACAGGTTCATCTGCAATGGCAGCAGTTGGCGCCTTACACCGCTGTGTTCAAATCCCCTGCGGTCGAAGTGGGCCAAGAGGCGGTCAATGCCAGGGTCACCGTGCACATGCCGGCCCAGCGTTGGATCCTGATGACCGGAGGACCGCGCTGGGGACCGGCGGTTTTATTCTGGAGCTATCTGGCGGCCATTGTCTTGGCCGCCGTGGGCTTGGGGCGTGTGGCCCCATCACCGCTGAAGACCTGGCAATGGGTGTTGCTGGGGTTGGGCCTGACCCAGATTCCGGCCCCCCTGGCCCTGGTGATCGTGGGCTGGCTTGTGGCTTTGGGAGTGCGCGAGCGCCAGAGTATGCCGCGACACTGGTTTGCTTTCGATGCGGTTCAGATCCTGTTGGTGGTGTGGACGGTGGTCGCCCTGATTGCCTTGTTCGAAGCGGTCCGGGCCGGATTGCTGGGACAGCCTGAAATGCAGATCGCCGGCAATCAGTCGACCTATATGACCTTGCATTGGACCCAAGATCATATCGACCGGATCATGCCCCAGCCTTGGGTGCTCAGTCTGCCGGTGTGGGTCTTCAGGATTTTGATGTTGGCCTGGTCGCTTTGGTTGGCTTGGTCGCTACTCGGCTGGCTCAAGTGGGCCTGGCGCAGCCTGGGCAAGGGCGGGGGGTGGCGCAAGGTGGTGTTGCGGCGCAGGAAGGACGCGGTCGTCGATGGTTTGAATCGGTGAAAGGAATGATCGGGGTGCGGGGTGCAAGGGGGCTGCCTATCAATTTCAGTTGATTGCAGATAATCATTTCCATTATGATAAACGATCATTGCAGGTACTGGTACCGCGATGGTGTGGGTTTTTGACTTAATCATTGCAAACGTGAACCGGCCGACCCATGCTCCAGGAACTATCCATTCGCAATTTTGCCATTATCGAAGACCTGAACATCCGTTTCAGCGGCGGCCTGACCATTTTGAGTGGCGAAACCGGTGCCGGAAAATCGATCATTATCAATGCCGTCAACCTGCTGCTGGGCAGCCGGGCTTCCGCGTCATTGATCCGTTCCGGCGCGGAGAGTGCCGAGTTGGAAGCGCTGTTCGATGTGACCGACGGCAGCGAGGTGGCCCGTATGATGCGCGAGCAGGGCTATGATCCCGGCGAAGGCCTGCTGGTCCGGCGGATCATATCCAGCAACGACCGCCATCGGATCTATATCAACGGCCGTCTGTCCACCATGCAGGTCCTGGCCGAATTGACCAGTCGTCTGGCCAGCATTTCCGGGCAGCACGCCCACCAGGGCTTGCTCAAGGAGGAAGAACACCTGTTCATTCTCGATCAGTTTGGCGACCTGCTGCCGCTGCGTGCCGAGTACAGCCGCTGGTATGGCCAGCTGCTGCCGCTGATCCGAGAGGAACGCGAGCTGCTGCAGCGCCAGGCCCGCCAGGGCGAGCAAACCGAGTTGCTGCGTTTCCAGCAGCAGGAAATCGAAACCTGTGCCCCGGAGCCCGGCGAGGATGCCGAATTGGAAAAGGAGCGCCTGCGCCTGAAAAACGGCGCGGACTTGTACCAAACCGTACAGCTCTGCGTAGACGGTTTGTACAGCGGCGAAGGCGCGGTCTACGAACAGCTGGGACATCTGGCCAAGGAACTGGGCCGGATCGGCCGCCTGGACGATTTTCTGGCGGAGCGGGCCGGCGAATTGTCGGAAGTGACCTACCGGATCGAAGACATGGCCGCCCAGTTGAGAGATTATCTCAAAAAGGTCGATCTGGACCCCCAGCGGCTCGAGGTGGTCGAGCAACGCCTGGATACCTTGAACAGACTCAAACGCAAGTATGGCGGCGCGTTGGATGACGTGCTGGCGCACGCGGCCGGAATTACTGATCAGCTGCAGGATTTTGACGCGCTCGATGATGCCATCGCAAAGGTGCGCGCGGCATTATCCGAAGCGCATGCCCAAGCCTGCCGGGCGGCAGCCGATCTGTCTGCGCGGCGCAGTGAGGTGGCGCGGCGCCTTTCAAAGAATGTCGAAAAAGAGCTGACCGCCCTGAAGATGGACGGCACGCGTTTCGTAGTGGCACTCCAGACGCTGCAAGCCACTGATGACGCCCCTTACTTGTCGGCCGACGGCCGAGGCTTGACGGAAAGCGGATCGGACCGGGCCGTGTTCATGATGGCCCCCAACGTGGGCGAAGCCATTAAGCCGCTGGCGGCCATTGCATCGGGCGGTGAGTTGTCGCGGGTGGTGCTGGCCCTCAAGGCCATTCTGGCGCGCAGCGATGCCCTGGAAACGGTGGTGTTCGACGAGGTTGATGCGGGTATCGGCGGCGGTGTGGCCGACATGGTCGGCAAGAAATTGGCTGCCTTGGCCAGCCGCCATCAAATCTTGTGCATCACCCATCTGCCGCAGATCGCCAAATACGGTGATCACCACTTCCGCATCGTCAAGAGCGTTGCCGACGGGCGCACGCGCACCACGATCACACCACTTGAACCGGAAGAGCGGGTCGCGGAGATCGCGCGCATGTTGGGTGGCGAGCAGATGACGGCCACCACCCTGCAGCATGCGCGCGAGATGCTGTCTCAGGGCCGCTAAAGATTTGTGCGCCCTGGTCGTTTATCCGTTGGCCGAACCTCTTGTGCAACGAGGAACCGCTTCGGGGCGGCGAGCGTCAGGATCGGCTGCAGCCAGGTAAACGCAGTCTTGTGCGATGACAAACTCCGGCATAGCCCGGTCAGCGTAAGGAAACGTGCATGGCCAAACAACCCTGGAAACCCGGCACAATGATCTACCCGCTGCCGGCCGTGCTGGTCAGTTGCGGCGATCAGCAACGGGGCTACAACCTCATTACCATTGCCTGGACCGGGACAATTTGTACCGATCCGCCCATGTGCTATATATCGGTACGACCCGAGCGTTATTCCTATCATTTAATCAATGAGAGCGGCGAGTACGTGATTAACCTGACCACGCGCGAACTGGCCTATGCCGTGGACTGGTGCGGGGTCAAGTCGGGCCGCGATTTCGATAAATTTCGCGAGATGCAGTTAACCCCGGAAAAGGCCCAGATCGTTGCGGCCCCACTGGTCGCTCAGTCACCGCTGAATATCGAATGCCGCGTGCGCGACATCACCCACCTGGGCAGCCATGATATGTTCGTTTCCGAAGTCGTGGCGGTCAATGCCGAAGAGCGCCTGATCAACCCCCGTACCGGCGCCTTCGAGTTTTCTCATGCCCACCCGATCTGTTATGCCCACGGCCGCTATTTTCCCCTTGGCCGCATTATAGGCACCTTCGGTTATTCGGTGCGCAAAAAGAAAAAAGCACTTCCAGTGCGTCGCCGGCCGGACGCTAAACGCTGAAAAAATATCAGCCGCTTTTCGGAGTTCGCCCCTGCAGCGGGCATGTGCCCATAACCATAAGCATCGTGATCATCAAGGTTGTCCATTCGCCCCAAAGATCCCACGACATCCCCCGCACCGGCCGAACACAGGGTTCGTCCAATAAAGAACGATGTTCCATTTTGCGGTTACTCTGCTGAGTCCTTTGTGCGGCCTTGACAATTTTCGCGGATTGGTACTAAATGCACTGATTTGTATTTTTCTGTTTCTCAAAGGAGTGTTATGCCGATTTACGAGTTCAAGTGCCTTGAATGTCAGGAGTTTATGGAAATCCTCGTCATGGGCGCCGACGATAAGCAAGTTGAAATGAAATGTCAGAAATGCGGTTCCGAATCTTTGGAGCGCATTTTGAGCACTACGTCCTACTGCGTGGCCGGTGGCAGCGCGGCCCAATCAGGACCCTCTACCGAATCACGAACCTGTTCCGGCGGTTCCTGTAATACCTGGAATCTGCCTGGGCACGCCCGTTGACCAGGGTCACGCAAAACCCCCTGGGATCGGAGTGCCATGACTTCAAAAGCCAATCATAAACAGGAAAAGGAACAGTTCATCAAGCTGTTCGAGAAGGATCGTATCGATCGGTTCGAAGACCGGCTGATGATTCTGGAGGTGTTTTTACAAACCGAACGCCATGCGACCGCGCAAGAACTCGCGGCGCTGGTGCGCCAGGAGGGACGCGATTTCCCGGATGATTTTGTGCGTGAGACAATCGAATTGATGTGCCATTACGGTTTTGCTCAGGCCAATCGTTTCAATAACGGTCAAATACGATACGAACACCGCCATCTGGGTCAGCATCACGATCATTTAATTTGTACCAAATGCGGTAAAATCATCGAATTCGAGGACCAGTCGATTGAGCGGTTGCAGGTTCAGATCGCGGCGATGTACGGTTTTCATATCCTGCAACACAAGATGGAACTGTACGGCATCTGCCGCGGGTGTCTCGATCAGCGCGCGCCGGTTCTTTCCCTGGATATGGCCCGCGCTGGCGAACGGCTCAAAATCGTGGCCTTTGCCGGCGGCACCCAGTCCAAGTTGCGGTTGATGAGCATGGGGCTGCGGGTCGGGGATCAAATCGAAGTGATTACCAATATCTTACAAGGGCAAGTGGTGATTGCCCTGGATTTCAGCCGTCTGGTGCTGGGACAGGGGTTGGCCCGTAAAATCCACGTGTCGCCCATTACGGTCGATACTGAACCAAGCGCCGGGTAGATGCGCGCAACATACCGGCAGGGTATGTGTTTCACTTAGAAGACATGTGGCGGATAAAATGGACCTTTCAACACCGATGAAGACCGTTACTCCATGCATGCGACATAGCTTTGTGGGCCCCTTCCTGGTGATGATGATTCTGCTGATAGGCGGGTCGGCGTCGGCGCTGGCGGCTGAGCGCATGGCAGTCAAGAACGATAGCGCCAATATTCGATCCGGTCCGGGCACGCAGCATGATCTTCTATGGCAGATTGAAAAATATCACCCGATTATGGTGCTCGAAAAAAAAGAGGGGTGGTATCGGTTCGAGGATTTCGAAGGGGATCAGGGCTGGATCCATGCTGCCCTGGTCGACACAACCCGGACGGTGATCATACAGGTACCGCGCTGCAATGTGCGTACCGGACCGGGCACACAGTTCGCGATCGGCTTCAACTCCGACAAGGGCATTCCGTTTAAAGTGCTGCAGGTCAAAGGACAATGGTTGGAGGTTCAGCACGCGGATGGCGACAAGGGCTGGCTCGCCGAAAACCTGGTATGGTGACGGACAATGACGATTTTTGACAGGCTCGATCCTGTAAAGCAGCAGGTGGCGGGGGTCGGTTCGGCCCTGGTCGATATTCTGGCGCGTGAAGATGATGCCTTTCTGCACGCCGTTGGCGCGTTGAAGGGCGGCATGACCTATGTGGATGTTGCCTTTATCGAAGACATCATCCAAAAAATGTCCACACCGCCCCAGGTGGTTCCGGGCGGATCGGCCTGCAACACGGTGGTAGGCATCGGACAGCTGGGCGGAAAAGCGCGTTTTGTCGGCAAGTGCGGCAATGGGCCCATGGGCCGCTTGCTACGAGACGATCTGGCCCAAAAGGGGGTGGAATCTTTGCTTTTTGGTTCGGACTCGCCTACCGGCCGGGTGCTCTCGATCGTCACGCCCGATGCCCAGCGTTCCATGTTCACGTTTCTAGGGGCTTCCGCGGAGGCCCGGCCGGACGAAATGACGCCCGGGTGTTTTGTCGATGCGGCGGTCGTGCATATCGAAGGATATCTTTTGTTCAACCCCGACCTGATCATGGCGGCCCTCACGGCGGCCCGGCAGGCCGGGGCCCTGGTATCCCTCGATCTGGCCAGTTTCAATGTGGTGACCGAAGCCCGGGATATCCTGCCGGACCTGATCGCCCAGAATGTGGATATTCTGATGGCCAACGAAGATGAGGCTTTTGCCTACACCGGCATCCGCGACGTTCACGAGGCTGTGCGCGTGATGGCTAAAGGGGTGGGCATTGCCGTACTCAAAGTCGGCGCCAAGGGCAGTCTGGTAGCCCACGACGGCTGCGTCCTGACCGTTAAGGCCAAAGGCGACGGACGGGCGGTGGACACGACCGGTGCCGGGGATCTATGGGCATCCGGCTTTTTGTATGGACTGGTGCAACGCCTGCCCCTGGAACAGTGTGCGGAGTTGGGCTCGGCATGCGGTTATGAAGTGTGCCAGGTGATGGGGGCGACAATACCCGAGGCGCGCTGGAAGATCATTCACAATCATAGGAGGCGCAATGGCCAAGAAACGCTTAAGCCGCAAGGAGTTGATCAAGGGACCTGATGAGTTCATCACCTTGACCGGAAGTGTTATTCAATGGGCCCGTGGCAACACGAAGCCCCTGCTTTATGGAACCGCAGCATTTTTTGCGGTGATCATCCTGATCGCTGTCTATAGTTTATATGATGCCAGACGCGAGCGTGCCGCGACCGCGCTGTTGAGCGAAAGTCTGGGTGCGTACCAGGTTGCCGAGAGTCGTGAAGGCAACGCCCAACAAGCACTGACCCTGGTCAAACCGCAGTTTGAAAGGTTGATCGATGAATACGGCGGGCAGTCCGCCGGCCGCATGGGCAGAGTCATCTATGCGCATATCGCCCTGAAAAACCGCGCCGCGGATGATGCCATTGTCCTGTATCGCAGGGCACTGTCCGATTTCGGGAAGGATTTGGCAGTGACCAATGCCATTCGCAATGGTTTGGCAACAGCCTATCTTGAAAAAGGGGACAATGCCGCTGCCGTCGAGGAATTCCGGCAAATAGCCGATAGCCGCAGCGGGGTGCTCAAGGACACCGCCCTGTTCAATCTGGGGCGGCTTTATCGATTGTCGGGCGATGTGGAAAAAAGCAAACAAGCCTATGAGCAGCTCCGAAGCGATTTTCCGGACTCCATTTACGGCGAGGTGGCCAAAGAGAAGGCCGCCGGCTGATAGCAGGCTGCACGGTTTTCGCGTTAATCCGCGGGGGGCGAACCTTGTGTTCGCCCACGGATCCCACCTCGAGGCACGGACCCAACGTGCACGCTGTGGTACCGTGCACACACAAACACACCTGAGTCATTACGGAACGAGGCCTCACGGCTGCGTGCCACTCCGCTATTCCTGCAATCCGGATACATCGATCCCGAACTTTTTCAACTTTTGATTCAACCCGCTTTTGCCGATGCCCAGCATAGCCGCCGCGTGGGACTGGACATAATCGGCTTTGCGCAGGGCGCGCAGGATCATTTCTTTTTCCACGTAGGCCAGCGTCTCGTACAACGTTGCCCGGGGTGTCAGATCGTCCAGCCGCAGGCTGCTGTTTTTCTGGACGTTCTGCCTGAAGTCTTTGGGAAGATCATCCACCCGGATGGTGTCTCCGGGGCACATGACCATGGCCCTTTCGATCACATTTTCCAACTCGCGGACATTGCCAGGCCAGTTGTAGTCGAAAAAGAGGCGCTCGACCTCTTTTTCGATCCGGGTCACCGGTGTGATGCCCTGGCGTTCCTCGGCGTATTTCTGGATGAAATGGGCTGTCAGCGGTCGGATATCCTCGAGCCGCTCGCGCAAGGGGGGCAGAATGAGGGGGACAACGTTCAATCGGTAAAAAAGGTCTTCGCGAAAGCGGCCCTGTCGGATTTCCTCTTTCAAGGATTTGTTGGTGGCGGCGATCAGCCGGATATTGACGGATATCGGGCGCATGCCGCCGACCCGTTCGAACACCTTTTCCTGCAGCACGCGCAGCAGTTTGACCTGTAGCGAAGAAGAGAGTTCCCCGATTTCATCCAGGAAAAGGGTGCCTTGGTCGGCCAGCTCAAAGCGCCCTTTTTTCATCGAGATAGCGCCGGTAAAAGCCCCCTTTTCGTGTCCGAACAACTCGCTTTCCAGCAGACTTTCCGCCAGGGCCGAGCAGTTGACCGGCACAAACGGCTGGTTGCGCCGCGGGCTATTGAAATGGATCGATTTGGCCACCAGTTCCTTGCCGGTGCCGCTGGCGCCCTCGATGAGCACGGTGGCGCTGGCTGGCGCGACCTTGCGGATCGTCTCGAACACATCCTGCATGGGCTTGCTCTTGCCGATGATATTGCCGAAATTGTAGCGCGTTTCCACGGCACTGCGCAGCTGGCGGTTTTCTTTGACCACGCGGTACATGGCCATGGCCTTGTCGACATACAGAATCAATTGCTCGTTGTCGAAGGGCTTGAGAATATAGCTGTAGGCGCCTTTTTGCATGGCTTCCACGGCTTTCTCGACAGTACCGTAGGCGGTCATCATAATGACCGGCAGTTCGGGATTCACGGCTTTGATGCGTTGCAGCAGTTCGATGCCATCCATCTTGGGCATCTTCATATCGGTCAGCACCAGGTCCACATCCGAATTTTCCAGCACTGCCAACGCTTCGTGACCGCTGTTGGCCGTCAGCGTCTCGAAACCCTCTTCCTGAAGCACCGCGCTGAGGATCAGAGGGTAGTTTTTTTCGTCATCCACAATGAGAATTGTGTCCATGCCTAAATTTCCTCTTGGATCGGTAAGCGAATGCTCACCCTTGCCCCGCCTTCCGTCCGATTGTCAATGCGCACCTTGCCCTGGTGGGCCTCGATGATGTTTTTCACGATGCCGAGGCCCAATCCCGTGCCCTTGTCCTTGGTGGTGAAAAAAGGATCCCAGAGCTTTTCCATGGCGTTTTCGGAAATGCCGCTGCCCTGATCTTCGACCGCGATCCATAAGCTGCCGTTGGCCGTTTTTGCCCACACGGCGATGTCGCCGCCATCGGGCATGGCCTGCATGGCGTTGATGAAGAGGTTGAGAAACGCCTGGTAGAGCATATCCCCATCGGCCTGGATGATGGGCAGACCGTGATCGAGATAAGTGTGAATACGGTATCCCCTCGCGTCGGTCTGGGTGGACAGAAAGCGAATATTTTTATCGATCACATCCTCGATCCGGCAGTCGGATAGATTGGGGACCTTGGGTTTTGCATAATTTAAAAAGTCGGTAATGATGTTATTCAGCCGCGTGGATTCCTCTATAATAATCGATGGTATTCTGGTCATGGGGTCTTCGGACGCCATTTTTTTCTGCAGCAACTCGGCAGAACTGCTGATGATGCCCAGCGGGTTGCGAATCTCGTGGGAAACGCCGGCCATCATTTCGCCAATTGAGGATAAATGCTTGGCCCGGCTGAGCTGTTCTTTGAGCTTGAGTTGTTCCTGCGCTCTTTTCTGAATGATCCCCTCTCCGCGCTTGACCACGGAAATCAGAATCAGAAAAAGCATCAACATGACCCCGCTGACGGTCAATAGGGTCAGCATTTGGAAGCGGAAGATGCCGCGATAGTCATCGGAAAGGTCCTGCTCGATTTCGACCACGCCGAGTACGGGTCCGGCGACCGGGCTCAACGGCTTTTCGGCGCGCAAGGCCGCGAAAGTGATGATTCTGATTTCTTTGGGAACCCCGAAAAACAGCTCCCAGAAACTTCCTTTTTGAACGAGCTTGGACGACGATTTGCCTTCAAGGGCATTTTGAAAGCTGGTGCCCCCGAGGTTTTCCATTCCCATCAGGTCATTGGAAAAACTGTAGGCGATAATATCGCGGGTACCATATATATTGACCATGCTGACTTTGAAGCTGTGCAAGGTGCTGCGGACGACGCTGTCCATGCGTTCATATTGATCCTTATTATGCAGTTCGATTTTGCCGAAGGTCAGTCCCACGGGTAAAATGAACTGCATGAAGACCTGATGGTTCAGATTTTCAATCAATAATAAGGCGTAAGCCTCGCTTTTGCTGAATTGCATCGAACGAATCCAGTGCGTGTTCAGCATGGACAAAACGATTGTACCCGCAAAAATCAGAATCAGGCTCGAGAATGTGAAATACTTGACCAGACGGAAAGGTTTGACTCTTTCAGAATGGATCGGATGGAGTCGTTTTCGCATAGGGCACCGGTGAGCAGGTTCTTAAAAAAAAATTATCTGGTTATGCACTCCGCTCCAGTGATTATGGGCGAAGTGTTAAGTGTAAAGTTTAAAGTGTAAAGAGAGGCATTCTGTCGATTTGACATGCTCACCTCCCCATGTTGCACGCTGTGACGTGCATGCTTTTGTTAAAGGTTCTAAAAATGACACCGTAACCTTCTTATTGACACCTCATACCTGTGTCTGGAGCGAAGTGCATAACCAGATTTATATATCATAAAGCCCGTCCAGGCAGGTGACATATGTTTTTAGCCTGACGGGATTCAGACAGTGTCCGAATTTTGACCGTGCCACAGATGTATCCTGCTTGTTACACGTTTCTATACATCTGTGGTCTTTAATTATCGATAAGTCAGGATTGCGCCACTTGCAGGACGTCGTTCCTGATAGTCGCGCCTGTCTAAAAAAACGGCCTAAAGTTTGCATCAGTGGATACCGATGACGTATTCAACGCCCGGGTGGGCACGATACATAAAAGATCCGGGCAAGAACAGTCGGTACAAGCGTACCCTTGGCAAAGGAAACACACGATGCACATCTCTTCCGTGACAACAGCAGCAGGCCATTTTGTGACAAACCCGGTCTGGCTGCATGTCACCTCAGGGTGTCGCGAGGGCGTCCAAAGTCCAGAGCATCTTATCGTATCGAGAAAGTACGCACAACATCTTGTTGTGTCGGAAATCTTACCACAATAAGGACTAAATAAATAGAATTATATATAATTATACTTGACAGCAAAGCAGCCAATCCATGAGTATAAGATCGGAATCGGAATCGAAAATCTCCCAAAGGAGAAGTCGGCAAATGAAAGACTTCTCCGACTCACCCACACCATGGATAGGCAGAAAAATTAAAATGGCGAAGAATACACTCAAAAAAGTCCGCGAATCTCTTTTGATGAGCAAATCCGAACTCGCCAGGGAAGCCAATGTTTCACCGATTACGATCACGCGTATCGAGCAGGGAATGCCATGCCGCATGGAGACCAAGCGGAAGATCCTCTTGGCCCTTGGATATAGCTTATCGGACGCAAAAAAAATCTTCAGCGAATGAGAGTTGACTATGTTTGGTACCAAGAATCAATTGGTAGGGCTGGATATCGGCTCCAAATCCATCAAGGCCGCCGAAATCGTCGAAAGCAAAAAAGGGTTTACCCTGTCTAAGTTTGGAATGGTAGACATTGCGCCGGGGCTGATTGAGGATGGGGCGATTAAGGATCCCGAAGCAGTCGCCGATATGCTGCGCGGATTGTTTAAAACTTATGGTATAAAGAACCGCAATGTGGCCATATCCATCGGCGGATACTCCGTGATCGTCAAAAAAATCAGCGTGCAGAGCACTACGGAGGCGCAACTTCAAGATTCCATTCACTTCGAAGCAGAGCAGTACATTCCATTCGACATCAACGATGTCAACCTGGACTTTCAGATTCTCGGTGAAAACGATATCAATGCCAACCAGATGAACGTATTGCTGGTAGCCGCTAAAAAGGAGATGGTCAGCGACTATGTGAGTTTGGCGGAGCTGGCCGGCCTGGACCCGCGCATCATCGATGTGGACGCCTTTGCATTGCAAAATATTTTCGACCTCAATTACGAACCCTCTGCGCAGGAAAATGTCGCATTGATCGACATTGGCGCCAGCAAAACGTCTTTGAACATTCTTAAAGGCAGTACTTCGGTATTTATGCGCGATGTTTCTCTCGGATGCGGACAGATCAACCAGAAAATCGCTAATTTAGTCGATTGCACCATCGAAGAAGCCGAGGCCATCAAGTTTGGTGAAGGCAGCGACAGAATACCGCCTGAGTCCCTGTCGGACATCATCTCTTCGGTGGTGACGGACTGGTGTACCGAGATCCGGCGTGCGCTCGACTTTTTCTACTCCACCTACCCCGAGGATCAAGTCAAAAAGATCGTTTTGAGTGGCGGTGGCGGCAACATTCAGGAACTGCGTCAGCTGCTGGCCGTGGAAACATCGGCCGAAGTGAGCACGATCAATCCGTTCCAGCGCTTTTTTGTGGATAACGAAAAATTCGACACGCAATATTTGGAGCAAATTGCCCCCCAGGCTTCCATATGCATGGGGTTGGCCACTCGCAAAGTGGATGACAAATGATACGCATAAATTTACTTCCCTATCGGGCCGCCCGTAAGAAAGAAAACATTCGCTACCAGGTGAATGTATTCATCGGATCGATCATTTTCGTTTGCTTGGCGGTATTCTGGTACAATACGATTTTGAATAACCGCATCGATAAGTTGAAGAGTGATATCAGCAGCACCAGGGAGCAGGTCGCCAAGTATCAGGCCATCAATAAAGAGATTGACGAAATCAAAAAGAATTTGGCCACCTTGGAGAAGAAGATCGAAGTCATCGATTCATTGGAAAGGGATCGCAAGGCACCGGTCCAGAACTTGGACAGCATTTACAACCTGCTGGTCGAAAAACGCATGTGGTACACCCAGCTCGAGGAGAAGGGCGCCGCAATAAAAGTGAGCGGGATCGCCATCGACAACCAAACGGTGGCCGATTACATGACGCGCATCGAAAAAGGCGATAGGTTTCAAAATGTACGGCTTTTCGATATCAAGCATTACAAAATGCAGGGGAAAGAAAACCTGAGCTTGAAACAGTTTAATGTAAATTTTGAGAAAAAGCCGATACCGGCGGAAACGGCTGAAGGTAAAAACAAATGAAAAAAGGCAATGCGTCGACCAGCGCCTTGGCGCCTTTATTCGAAAAAATGGAAGAGTTGAGCAGACCCCAGCGGATCGGTTTATACGCAGGCGTGCTGGTGGTGCTCATCGGCCTGGTGGTCTATTTTCTCCTTTGGCCGAAACATGTTGAAATCGACGCCCTCGGCAAACAATTGGCAGCCGTTCAGCAAGAGCTGCAAAAAGCCAAGAAGAATGCCGCTGAACTTAACGACTGGCGCGCCAAAATGAAAAAGAAAGAAGCCGAGTATCGTACAGTGATGCGCGCTTTGCCCGAAAAAGAAGAAATTCCATCTTTGTTGGCCGGTATATCTCAAGCCGGCAAGGATGCCGGGTTGGAATTTTTGCTTTTTCAGCCCAAACCGGAAGTAAAAAAGGATTTTTATGCCGAAATACCCGTCAATATCAATGTGAGCGGGTCGTACCATCAGGTGGCGGTGTTTTTCGACAAAGTGGCTAACCTGCCGCGTATCGTCAACATTAGGGATATGAAAATGACGCCGCAATCGCAGAAAGGCAGCCCTGAAAGCTTAACGACAGCTTGCCAGGCGGTGACCTACAAGTTTATTGAATCGACTCCCGCCCGCGCTGTGAAAAAGGGTAAAAAGAAAAAATAACTACGATAGGTGACGGAGAAGATGACTAGGCTACGGATATTTTTACTACAGACTACCTTGGTTCTGATGCTGGTGGGCACGTCCGCATGCGGAAAAGATGCTCCAGCGCCCGCGCCGTCCAAATCGGTCAGCAAAAAAATTGCCATTCCAGCGGCTTCGACGGTTGTGCCCGCGGTGGCTGCGGTTCAGAATTCCGATGTTCCTGAAACCGCACCGGAATTGGCCGAAACGAAATCTGCCGACATGTTACCAACGGCTGTGCCGGTGATGAAGGACGAGGTGGCGCCTGAGAATACGGTTCTCTCCTTGGAGGGGAAGACGCTTGCGTCTTTGTCAGAGCCTGCTGCCGCAACCGAAGAAATGCCTGATGCGATAGCGGTTCCGGGAGCAGCGCTCTCTGGTGAGCAGGCCGGTGCCATTGATAACCCGGCTCCGGTAGTGCCTACCATAGATGGGGCTGCAGATCTTTTGAAAACCTCCGCATTGGTGAAGGAGTCCTTGCTGCTTCAGGGTTCATATGATCCTTCGGGGCGGATCAATCCGTTTGCGCCATTGTTCAGTGAACAGCCCGCCGAGTTGAAAAGGTCTTCCAAAGGCAAGCGCGAAAAGCGTGCGCCCCAAACTCCCCTGGAGCGGGTGGCTCTCAGCCAGTTGAAAGTCACCGCTGTCATCAGGGCGCCCAGCGGTAATCGCGCCTTGGTGGAAGATGCCACCGGCAAGGGGTATGTGGTTCAAAACGGCGTCTATATTGGACTGAATTCGGGTCGCGTGGTCGAGATCACTAACGATCGCATAGTTGTCGAAGAGGAAATTGAAGATGTCATGGGAGAGCTCAAAATTCAAAGCGCCGAGCTTAAACTTCAGAAACCTGCTGGAGAGCTGTAAGATGAGAACAAAGAGTGCGAATAGTGCGATACGGACCCTGACAATGGTTGGCTTGATAGCCCTGCTTTTCAGCTGTGCATCCCAGCCTGTTACCGAACAGTCCGTCCAGCCGGGAGATTCGTCTGCGATGGCGGCGATCACATCGGTGACGGCCTTCGAAAATTCGGATGGGGCGGTAGTCACCATCGCGGCCGACGCTCCGCTGACTTTCTCCTCCTTGAAACAACCCGATCCGCCTGCGGTGGTGCTTTATTTTCCTGAAACCACAGCCGATCAGGCCCAAGTGTCCCAGCCGTCGGATAACGGTGTAATCGGGGGGATCACCACCCGCCAGGGTAATGGCGAGCGCACTGCCCGTGTCGAGATCCAATTGGTGGCCGATAGCGCCTACACAGCCGTCAATGAGGGCAATTCAGTCAAAGTGACTTTTGTGAAGCGTTCGGACGCTATACCTTCTAAGGCGGCCGTTCCAGCGGTTAACGCTGAAGATAGCCCGCCTCCCGCTCCGACTGCGCCAGCTGCCAGTCAAGAGCCCGCGCGGGCAGCTTCCCCCAGTGGCGAAGTCCGCTGGGTAAACAAGATCGATTTTTTAAGCGAGGAAAACGGCCGTTCGACCCTTTCGGTGGCCACCACCGACAAGGTCGATTTCCGGATTCACAAGCTTTCGCCCAAGCAGCTCGAAATTCGTATGTACGACACCCGCATTCCTTCGTATCATCTGCGGCCGCTGATCACTACGCGCTTCAACAGTGCCGTCGATCGGGTCCTCCCCGTCCAGCCGGTCAAAAATAAGAATGAATCGGTGATCGGCATCGAATTGCGCGAAGCCGTTCCTTATATGGCCGAGCAGGCCGGCAACCTGCTGCTCGTTCATTTTGAACCTTCGAGCATTCCGCCCAAACCTATGGAGCAGGCCGATTTGCCGGCATGGAAACGCATTGCCAGTGGAACCGACAACGAGGCCGCACCCGCGCAACTCGGCACGGAGAAATCCGCCCCGGTGGCAGCTGCGGCTGATTTGAATGCTCCGGCGCCGGCCATGTCGAACATGGAAGCGTTTGCTGAAGCCGCCCAGGCCGAGGATTCCGAATTGCGGGCGATGCTGGGGCCGCGGCGCAAAAACTTCACCGGCGAAAAGATCGCCTTGGATTTTTATGAAACAGATATCAAAAATGTCTTCCGCATCCTGCGCGAAGTGAGCGGTAAAAACTTCGCCATTGACAAGAATGTGACCGGCAAGGTGACCATGACGCTGGACAAACCGGTGCCTTATGATCAGGTGCTCGACCTGGTTCTGCGCATGAACCAGTTGGGTATGGCTCAGGAAGGCGACATCGTGCGCATTGCCACTCTGGAAACTTTGAAGAAAGAGGACGACCTGCGCAAGGCCAAATTGGAAGCCTACCGCAAAGCGCGTGAAGAGGTCAAAGCCTTGGAGCCGCTGGTGACACGTTACATTCCGATCAGCTACTCCAATGCCGCTACCGAAGTCAAACCGCATTTGGACAAGATCCTGACCAAGGACCGTGGCAGCGTGAGTGTGGATGCGAAGAACAACCAGATCATCATTAACGATACCGCAGAAGTTGTCCGGCAGGCCGAAAGTATTGTGCGCCGAATCGACAAGGTCACCTCGCAGGTGGTCATCGAAGCGCGCGTGGTGGAGGTGAACAGTAACTTTTCTAGAGAACTGGGGGTCGCCTGGAATCTCGACCTGGGGCCCGATAGTTTCGGGAGTGTTATCGGCAGCGGTGATATGTCCATGAATTTTCCATCGCAGGGTGGTTCTTCGATTGGTATTAATTTTTCGCGGTTAACCGGTCTTCCATGGGCCCTCGAAGCCAGGCTCAATGCTCTTGAAACAAAAGGCGAAGGACGAATTCTCTCTTCCCCGAAAATTCTGACGCTCGACAACAAAAAAGCCAAAATCAAGCAGGGTGTGGAGTATCCCTACCTCGAGCGCGACTCCTCGGGCGGTTCTTCGGTCAAATTCAAGAATATTGACCTGCTGTTGGAGGTCACGCCGCATGTCACGCCCGACAACCGTGTGTCGCTGATGATCTACATTACCAAAAACGATGTGGCCGGCATTACGGCTGGCGTGCCTTCGGTTGCCACCAACGAGGCCGAGACCGAACTGCTGGTCAATGACAGCGACACTATCGTCATTGGTGGCATAATCAAGTCTTCTGAAACTACCGGTCAGGATGGATTCCCCGGTCTGGCCAGCATTCCCTTGTTAGGCTGGATGTTCAAAAATACTACCAAAGTAAAGCAGAGCAACGAGTTGTTGATTTTTCTTACGCCTCGTATAGTCAATTTGGAACAAGCGATGTCGCATTAAAAATCGATGGGTGTACTTAGATAACTAAGTAGATATTAACGGCGGGAGGGCAGGATTGCCTTTCGCCGTTTTTGCTTTGCTCAGGAAGTCATGCTGAAACATTAAGCAGCAGGAGCAATTATGCATGACACCCGCAAGCTGCTTGCCGCTTTATTGGCCACCCAAATAAAACTCATCGGCCTCGATGCAGTCGACCAGGTTCTCGCGACCACGGCCCTGTAGGTTCGAATTTTCTGAAGCCAACGCCAGAAGGTATGATAGCTGCCCCAATCCTAAAAGATATTGAGTATTATCGCCTAACTTTTCGAATGGTGATTCACCACAGGGCTTCGAATTACAGCGGGGTCGGGGTGCTGAAGATAAAGGTGATGTTGCAATAGAAGGTTGTCGTCTATAGCTGCGCGTCTTTGCGTGAACGCATCCCGTCATGCAGTTCATTACACAAAGTCGCATGATAGTAGTTTTTGGTTATCCAGTTGCTCCAGTGACTATTGGCGTTTTCGGGATTGACCCGGATCACCGGGGGTTTTCTGCGGCACCCACGCCGTATCTCACTTGTCCGAAGTGGATAACCCAGATAGTAGTTATCTAAAAACCGCTATCGTAATCCCTCCAAGCGCCTTTTTGCCTTTTCATACCAATCGCTCTCTGGTGAGGCGAGATCGATCACAGTGTCATATGCAAAACTCGCTTTATCTGCTTGCCCTGTCAGAAGATAGGTTTCACCTAAGTAATAATGAACTTCTGGAATTTTGGGCGACAATTGAGCCGCACGCTCCAGATAGCGTAAAGCCAGTCGTCCTTGGTTCATGCTAAGATAAGTACGACCCGTACCGAGATGGGCTTGGTAGTAATCGGGCTGAATCTTCAATGCTTCTTTATAATAACTTAAGGCTGTCTTGTATTCACCTTTATTGTAGTATGCCACGCCTAAATTCGACAATGGAAATTGGGGTGTCGCGTAAAGGACATCCTTCGTTATTTCTTTGAAGGTGGCTATGGCTGTATCCCAATCCTCCACCGTCATGTAAGCGACTCCTAAGTTATTACGTGCTGGTGTGTAACTATGATTGAGCGCCACTGCCTTTTTGAAGTGGGTGATCGCAACGGGCATGCGCTTTTTGACCATGTAGCACAGTCCTAAATCATTATGAACAAAAGGATCGTCTGGAGCCATGCGTTCAGCTGCCAACAATTCTCGCAAGGCGGCAGTATAATCGCCTTGACGCATGTAGGCTTCGCCTATTTCGCGTGTAGCTGCCGCCAATTGTTCATTGTGCTTGGCCTGCTGGCCTCCGCAGCCTAATAGGCTGGTCCATGCTAAAAACCCTATTAAACTGAGACTTCCAAAAACTTTCATGATCTTCATGGTCATCCAATTCCTTTTAGCCGTTGTATCCGGGGCTTGCTTGCAGGTCTCAATAGTGCCAATTGAAAGAATTTCCTTTCGCATTGTACCCCACAAAAGGCGCGGGTTCCAAATCGACAGAATACCGACCTTAACACTTTACTCTCGCCAATGATTTCGTTCTGGTCAACGAGATTCACGATCACCAATATACTTCAGCTTACCACGTCACCACAGCAACCCCATTCGCGCTTAACAGGTCACTGACGGCCGGGGGCATTTCCACGCCGGACATCAGCGTGCGTTTGTTTTCTGCGCCGGCATACATCACGCCCGGAACCGTGATGGTGGTATTGAATTCGGCTGGGCGCGCCGCCGCCAGGAAAGCCGGGTTTTCGGCATAGGTCTCACCCAGGCCTCCGAGCATTTTACGGATGATGGCCGCGTTGTCATCCTGCGCTTCGATCTGAACCACCACCTGGCCGCCCTGGCGGATGGCCTGGAGAGTATCGCCGTAGAGGTCTCCGAAATCGACGAGGATTTCGTTGCCGGTCTGGGTCGAAATCAGATCGGCGTAGGCCTGGATCGACATGCCGGCATAGGTGAAAGTGATCGGAACATTGGGTGCGTAGGAAAAATTGAGAATGCGCGCCAAGCGGCTTACGAAATCTTTTTGACCCGTGGGGGTAATGGCCAGGATGTCCTTGATGGCATGTCGCCCGCTGTCGGCCGCGGAGGATTCTCCGCCACCGGGCAGGAGTTCCTTGATGACGATGCCGTGCTGTTCCAGGTAACGGCGCATGGATTCAGGTGTTTGCTCGTTGCGCGAGCCGACCGGGGTGATGCACAGGCGGCGTTGATCGGCTTCGGGCGTGACCCATTTTGCGCGCACAGACACGAGAATGCCCTGGTCGTCGAACACGATCTCGTCGGTGTCGGGTGTACGGCCGTCAACTGCTTCGAAGATGCCCGCGACGATCTGTTCGACCGATAGCTGGTCATCGTAGGCGACTGTTTTCGCTTCCGGCCACATATTCCGGACAGTGTCAGCGTCATGCTGCATGATGCGTCCATCACGGGCGAAGATCAGGGTGGTGTTTTGCAGCGCCATCATGGGATGCTGTGACAGATCGATTTCGAAATCCAGTTCTTTGGTGGTAGGAACATAATAGGTGCCCTTGCTCAGGAGTCTTCCACCCACGACCGCTGCGGCGGCCGCCAGCCTGTCGTGCGGCGTGTCGGCCTCGGGCGCACGGGCTTCGTCCGTGGCCCTCCCGCTGGCGTCCGTGCTGGTTGCGGCGGTGGCGGGCTGCGCCGGATCGCCTGTTTGTATGTTGCCCTGCGCGTCATATATGGCGGCATAGCCCTCTTTTTCACGAATGGACGGATCGGGTATGTGGATTTTCTGGCCGGCGTAGATGCGGTTGATATCAGTGATTTGCGGGTTGGCGGCCTGCAGGAGTTTGATGCCTTCGTTATAGGCTTGGGTTCCGTAGCCGCCAAAGCGGGCCACGACCAGTTTGGAGATGGTGTCGCCGCGTTGGACTGCATAGGGCTGCGTGTTTTCCTTCAACAGTTCCGTGACTTTGCCAAGACTGACAAACGGAATCGTTACCACGCCGCTGTCTTGGCCGGGCAGAGTGCCGTGCTCCATTTTGCGCAATGGAATGTCAATCGCCTGGCCCGGCCGGAGCAGATCGATATCCTGCACGTGGGGATTGAGTCGCGCGAAAATTCCGAGGAATTCTCGAAAATCCTTGTTGGAAATTTCGCCCTTCTGACGAAAAATCTTATAGATCCAGTCGCCGGTTTGCACCGTGTATGGTTCGCACAGAATATCCCAGCCACGGTCGTAGCGTACAAGGTAGTTTTTATAAATCAAATTGCTGGCGCCGGCGCCATTCGCGGCGAAAAACAACACCGCCAACACGAGAAATCCGCAGCAGATACGGCGCAGCCGGTCAGGAGCGCTCAGTTCAGGCGTAAGAGAGGGGGGCATGATCGGTAGTGCTTGCATTGTGCATCCTTTAGGGTGAAGTCGCGGCACAGATCGAACAGGTGGTCGTGGTCGCCGGTTGCATGCGTCTCGATTTCAATCGGAAATTGTCCCTCCTGTACTGGGATGCCGATGGACGTTCAACGGGATGCCGTCTGTCATGCTGCGCACCGGGGTATCAGCTCTGGGCCTTTCGGGTCAGTTGCAAATCCTCGGCGATCAGTCGGGTTATCGCCCGGACATAGCGCTCGAAGGGCTCGCCGGTCAACGGCCGGCCTGGGGCCGGGACCTGCGTAAGCTCTCCGGGGTGCATATATACCGGTCGGTTGATCAGGGACGGCTCGGGGCGCACCGCGAACTCTTCCGGAAAGTGGTTCTCAAAATAAAGATCCTGAAAACCCGCGAATTTCAGCGCGTGAGCCGTTGAATCGACAATGGCCGTGAGGTTTTTCCCGATCACCCCCTTTTCGACCGCCGTCTTAAGACCGGCCAAGCACTCGCCGCCGTGGGTACAGGCGATGTGGCCGTTGCGATTGGCCTTGAGATACCACTCCATGATCGCCTGTTCAGGAACATGCACAAAGTGTACCTTCTGTCCCCCGGCGATCTCATTGTAGCGTTTGACAAGTTCGATGACGCGCGGCATGGAGACTGGATTGCCGATCATGGCCGCCTGTGCGACCGAAGCGCGTACGTTCTGGGCAACGAACCGTCGCCGTGTCTCATCCGGTTCCTGATAGTATTGATAAACAGGGTCGGCATGGGCAGACTGCACGCCGATGATCGTGGGCAGATCGTCGATCAGGCCGATCCGGCGGAATTTTATAAAACCGCTCATCACCGCCGTGATGTTGCCGGCATTGCCGATCGGCACCACGATGACCTTGTCGGCCATATCATATTCGAATTCCTGAGCGATTTCATAGGAATAGGACTCTTGACCCAGGATGCGCCAGGCGTTTTTCGAATTGAGCAAGGCCACTTCGTATTGATCGGACAACGCTTCGACCACTTTCATGCAGTCATCGAATACGCCCGGAATTTCAAAGACGCGCGCCCCACTGCCTAGAGGTTGCGACAATTGCTGCGGGGTCACTTTCTTGTGCGGCAGAAGCACGGCCGATTTGATGTGCGGCCGCAGGTAGGCAGCGTAAAGGGCCGCCGCGGCAGAGGTGTCGCCGGTCGAAGCGCACACCGCCAGCACTTCGGACACTTTGCCGCTGCTGATCAGAAAGTGGATGTAGCTCAAGGCGCTGGCCATGCCGCGATCCTTGAACGAGGCGCTGGGGTTCTGGCCGTCGTTTTTATAATAAAATCGCAGCCCGACCGCCTCCTGCAAGCCGGCATTGGCCTCGATCACCGGGGTATGGCCCTCGCCCAGGTAGACCACGGCATTCAGCGGGATGATCGGGCCGATGAATTCGTGATAGCGGTAGATGCCCTTGAGGGCCGGAAGGGTCAACATGCGTCGATAGTCAAAAATCTGGCGCCATTGCTCTGGCGGGATCTCTTTGAGCCGTTCAAAGTCCCGATCCTCGATGAGCAGCACCTGGCCGCAGGCGGGGCAGGTGTAAAGCAGTTTTTCAATATCAAACGCGGTTTCGCATCCCAGGCAGCGGTAAATCAGCTGTCCGGCCGGCCGGGGAATCAAATGGGGTTGTATGTCGGGTGGGAAGTGTTCCGGTCTCATGCGATCCTGTCCTTTCCGCCCATATAGGGACGCAACGCTTCGGGAATGATCACCGAGCCGTCGGCCTGTTGATAGTTTTCCAGCAGGGCGGCCACCGTGCGGCCGACCGCCAGCCCCGAACCGTTCAGCGTGTGAACCAGTTGGGTGCCTTTCTGCCCCTTTCGTTTGAAGCGGATATTGGCGCGGCGCGCCTGGAAATCTTCGAAATTGCTGCACGAAGAAATTTCGCGATAGACCCCCTGGGCCGGCATCCACACTTCGATATCGTATGTCTTGGCCGCCGAAAAGCCCATGTCTCCGGTGCACAAGGCAATCACCCGGTAGGCCAGGCCCAGTCGCTCCAGAATCGTTTCGGCATTGTGCAGCAGGCTCTCCAACTCATCGTAGGACGTTTCAGGGGCGGCAAACTTGACCAGCTCCACCTTATTGAATTGATGCTGACGGATCAGGCCGCGCGTGTCCTTGCCATAGGAGCCCGCTTCCGAACGGAAGCAAGGCGTATAGGCCGTGTAATAAAGCGGCAGCCGCTCTTCGGGGAGAGTGTCGCCGGCATGAATATTGGTGACCGGCACTTCGGCCGTGGGGATGAGAAAGTAGTCCCAGTTTTCCAGTTTGAACAGGTCGGCTTCGAATTTGGGCAGTTGCCCGGTATTGGTCATGCTCTGCCGGTTGACGATGAAAGGCGGCAGCGTCTCGGTATAGCCGTGTTCGAGGGTATGGATATCGAGCATGAAATTGATCAAGGCACGCTCCAGACGCGCACCGGCCCCCAGATAAAGAGGAAAGCGCGCGCCGGTGATCTGCGCGGCCCTGCCGAAGTCCAGTATGCCCAGCGACTCGCCGATATCCCAGTGACCTTTAGGCTCGAATCCGAACGCGGGGGGGTGCCCGATGGTTTTAACGACCGGATTGTCTTCGGCATTTTGTCCTACGGGCACCGAAGCATGCGGTATGTTGGGGATACTGAGAAGAATTGTCTTCAGATTTTCTTCATGTTCAATCAGATCTTTTTCCAGGGCTTTGATGCGGTCGCCCACCGATCGCATCTCTGCCATTTTCTGCTCGGCATCGACCCCTTCTCTTTTGAGCTGAGCGATCTGTTCCGAGGCGACATTGCGGCTGTGGCGCAATTGCTCGATTTCGGCCAGAATGGTCGTGCGCTGCTGGTCGGCTTGGTTGAATGCCGTCCAATCGGTTTTGTCGCCGCGAGTGGCCAGCGACTGCTGAACGGCCGCTAAATTTTGTCGGACAAACTTGATTTCTAGCATCACAGTACCTATATTGGTCGAACTTTATTGTCGATACCGCTTATTACGGAAATCGAATACCTCGGTTGCCGGCCTAACGGGTAGGCGCGCCGGTAGTGTAAAGACAGCCGAAACTGTAATGCAAGCGTCGGATTTGGTCAATGATAATTGTGAGTTGACGTCAGTGTCGCCGATCCGGCGACCATACCCAATGAGAAACCGGAGAATGCAATGGAGGAAATCCGAGACAAGAAGCAAGATATCCGCGATGAGATGGCGCGCAAATTTCTGAATAAATCGCCAGAAGAGATCAATGCGAAAATCCTGGCCATCGAAAACCGGCTTTTCGAGTTTGCCAATTTTCTAGAATCCCGGATCGTTCTTTTATATACAACGGCCCCTGGCGAAGTGGATACAACAGGTATCATCAAGCGCAGTATGATGTACAACAAGATTATTGTCCTGCCTGCTTTTGAGCCCAATTCGCACAGAGCTCGTCTTTACAAAGTAGACGATTTGCAAAAGGATCTGGTCCAGGGGCCGCGCGGCAATCTGGAACCCAATCCCAAACGATGCAAAACCGTGCCGATGGACTGCTTGGATATCGCCGTGGTCCCGGGTGTGGCCATGGATGAGAAGGGCGGGCGCATCGGCTTGGGCAAAGGGAGTTACGATCGCCTGATCCCGGAGCTGCCGATTACCACACGCAAGGTGGGACTAATCTTCGAGATGCAGATTTTGCCCACCATTCCCATTGAAAGCCATGACAAACATGTGGATATCGTGATCACCGAAGATCGGATCATATACAAAATCTGACGGCTGTTGAACTGCCAATCAGGACTGAACTGATGGGACCCCCGTTGCAATGCCGGGGGTCCTTCTTTTTGAAATCAGCCAGGTAGCCAGATAGGGTGGGCATCGTTACCATTGTCTTATGTCGATCGCCTCTGTGGCCGTGTTCAACGTTTGTTCGATTCGGTGTGTATCCCATGTTTGGGCGGGATCAGTGTCAGAAAACCAATGATGTTGTTTGCGGGGAAATGCTGGTGGGCAATGCCCACCCTACTTTCGAAATTGGCGCGGACCACCCACCCGGATCACCGGGGCTTTGACTGCTTTACGTCACCCACACCCGTATCTCACTTGCCGAAGTGGATAACCAGTTTTTGTATTCCGCGCTTAAGGTTCCTCCGTTGCGTGACCAGTTATCTAGCGGCAGCCATTGAGGGCCAGGCAAACGATAAATCGGATGTGGACTATGCGCTTGACCGCTAGGGCGGGCTCTGATAGACGGATTTTTGGGGAGAAAATTGCCGATGAAATACGACCGCATGCGTCACGACATGGTAGAAAAACAGATCGAAGCGCGGGGCATTACCGATGTCGCGGTGCTCAAGGCGATGCGCAAGGTCCCTCGTCACCTTTTCGTCAGTGAAGCGCTCATGGATCAGGCGTACAGCGACTTTCCCCTGCCGATAGGAGAGCAGCAGACCATTTCGCAACCCTATATTGTGGCTGAAATGACCCAGGCACTGCAGCTCAGCGCCGATGACCGTGTCCTTGAAATCGGCACCGGCTCAGGGTATCAGGCGGCCATCCTGGCGCAGATCGTCTTCCGGGTGTATACCATCGAACGGATTCACAGTCTCTATGTCAAGGCGCGCAAACTGTTCGATCAACTGGGCTATCACAATATCGTGACGCGTTACTCCGACGGAACCTCGGGCTGGAAAGACGAAAGCCCGTTTAATGCCATCATTGTCACTGCGGGGGCCCCCGTGGTTCCGACCGTACTGGTGAACCAACTGGCGATCGGGGGACGTATGGTGATCCCCGTGGGAGACCAACATGCCCAGGATCTGATCCGGCTGGAACGCGACGAGCGCGGTATTCGCCAGACCAACCTGGGCGCCTGCCGTTTTGTCAAACTGGTGGGCGAGCACGGCTGGAGCGATCCTTCATGATGCGCCGCCTGTACGATTGGGTCTTGCACTGGGCGGATACCCCTTACGGCATTTGGGCCCTCTTCGGATTGGCCTTCGCTGAATCGTCCTTTTTCCCCATTCCGCCGGATGTGCTGCTGATTGCGCTGGCCATCGGCAACCCGGCCAAAGCCTTCAAGTTCGCGCTGGTATGCTCGGCGGGTTCAGTGCTGGGCGGATGGGCCGGCTATTACATCGGCTATGAATTCATGACCGGCATTGGTCAGAAGATCGTCAACATGTATGGTTTTGGCGACAAAGTAGATTACATCGGGGCTTTATACAAACAGTACGATGCCTGGGCGGTAACGATCGCAGGGTTCACGCCCATTCCCTACAAAGTCTTTACGATTGCCGCCGGTATGTTCAAGATCGATTTCCTCGTTTTCACGTTGGCCTCCACGTTTTCCCGATCTGCCCGCTTCTTATTGGTAGCCGCATTAATCCACCGCTTTGGCCCGGGTATCAAAGGATTTATCGATCGCTACTTCAATCCCCTGGCCACGGCCTTCGTCATCCTCCTGGTTCTCGGGTTCGTGCTCATAAAGTACTCTGTATAGCGTTTCCTGCCCCGCATGCTATGCGAATAAGCATCGCCATCGTGCGTACCGGTGAACTTTAGGACGGCAAACCAAAAAGGCTGCCCACCGGTGAGGTCGCTATAAATCTATCACCAGCCGGTTGGAAGGTATTTCTCTCATTTCTTTGTCGATGGCCTCCAAGGAATCCAGTAGATCGAAATACTTCTGGTCTACACCCGCCGGAGGATCGTTGCGGCCCAGCTTATCCCAGGCTTCCCATACATCGAGGACCGTGATGGTGTGGATATCGTGAGCTGGTAGATATAGCCGCTCCTCGTTCGGATCGCTACAAACCGGCGACAGCATGCCACACCGTACCAGTTGGGCGACGATCTGCTCGACCAGAGCACTGGGCAAATCGCACATCTCCGCGATGCGTTCAGCGGACAAGGGCGGGCGGCCTTGTCCAAACTGTCTGAACAGATGGCGCAATATATATAAAGCCACCTGTTTGCGCGCATGAATGCTGATCTCTTGATAGTCGATATCTTCCGTGTGGCGACTCACGTGCTGGTGAGCGTAAGCGATCTGCGCGCCAAATAGTACGATCATCCAACTCAGGTTCAACCAGATCAGGAAAAAGGGTAGTGCGGCGAAACTGCCGTAGATCGCGTTGTATTTGGACAGGAGCACTTGCAGGTGGATATAGGTCCCTTGGACGATCTGGAACATCGTGCCGGCGATGATGCCGGCGACCAGGGCCGAAGCAAACCGGACGTGGGTGTTGGGCATGACCATGTAGATCAGAAAGAACAGCAGCCATACAAGGCCGAAGGGCAGCAACCGGAGCATGGCGAATATCAATGGTCCGGCCAATTCGAGCAAGGCCAGCTGCCGGGTGATCTCCGTGACCTGGGTCGTGATGTAGACGGTAAGACTGCTGGAGATGATCACCAGGAAGGGGCTGATCATCATGATGGCCAAATAGTCGGTGAATTTGCGAAGCCACGAACGCGCGCGCACTTTCCAGATGTCATTGAGGGCTTCTTCGATGTTGCCAAGGACCTTGATGGCCGACCAGAAAAGCAGAATGACGCCGATGCCGGCAATGAGCCCTCCCTGTGTATTTGCCAGCAGGGAACGGGAAAAATCGATAATCTTTTCGACGGCCGCTTCTTGGCCGGCCGAGCGCTGGTAGAGCTGTTTTTCCAGGCCCTGTTCCAGTCCGAATCCTTTGGCCAGACCAAAGGCCAATGCCACGACCGGCACCACGGAAAGCAAGCTGTAGAAGGTCAGTGCCGAGGCCTGCAGCCCGCTTTTGTCCCGAAAGAAACCTTGCACGGTCAGCAGCAGGATACGCAGTGTTTTTAGAAGTGCAGCCCGCGGCTTGGTGAGCGTGCTTTGGTTCAATTGCCAGATCTCGGTCGTCAAGAACCGGACGACTTTCGTTTTGGTGGCATTGATTTTTGGCATAACCGTTCTTTCATGAATGCAGGTGAATGCCTGTTTATAGGACGCCCCTTGCTATGGCCGCAAGTGCAAGTTGTCCAGGTAGAGTGCGCGCGGGCCCGATAAAAGTGCGGTAAATACCATAAAATCCGACATATCATGCAGGTCCATCGTGCGGTCGCGGGGCGCCAGTCGAATATCTTCGATGGGGATTGCGATGGTATGCCAGCCCTGTTCCAGGATGTACGTCCGGTTGAAACGGTCGTGGAAATCATATCCACGTTGATTGTGGGCCTTATCGTTCACTCGGACGGTCAGCCGCATGGGATCGCTGTCCGGATTGTAGAGATCGACTGAAAGCACCTTGAAACCACGCCAGTCGCGGGGAAAATAGCCGATGCGCGCACCGCTGTAAATGAGGGGCTGCAGCCCTATGCGCAGTGAAGCGGCGCCCTGGTTTTTTATGTGCCGATCGATATGCAAATCCTGGCGGTCCGACCAGCGGTCGCGCTCGAAAGGGGTTTCGAAATCGCTTAACACAGGAAAATTTCGCCGGGCGAACGTTTCATCTATCAGCGCTACCGCCACTGGGGTCGTTTCTATCAGGAGCGCGGCAATGGCCGCTATTCTCAGACAACCGATCGTTTCTTTTCTCAAAGTGGCACGCGCGGGGCTGAAAAAGATCAGGGCCACGGCCGTGCCGACCAGGTTTTTTGTAATATCGTGCAGGCTGAAGGTGCGCCCGATCGCCGCTTGCATGATTTCGATGAGGCAACTGGCGGGAAGGATAACAAGCAGGCAAACGAGCAATTGTCGTCCGAACGATTGCTGTGCCATTTGGGCGCGCCGGGTGACTAAAAGGTACGCGAACAGACCGAATGCCGGAATATGCCCAAGATCCCAAGCGCGGTCAAGGGAACGCAGATCGACTTTTTCCGGTCCGACAAACAGAAGTAAACCGCAGACAAAGGCGGCGCCATAAAGCCACCATGCCCCAACGCTTGACCGGCGTCGTTTGGCGCTGCGCGTTCGGGCCGCCGGTATTTGCGCCCTGCCGGGTGCTGTATGGCCCGTCGTACCTGGATGGGCGGTGTGCTTGCCCAGCAATTAGCCACCTAACGGTTTGGTCAATTGAACCGCGACCACTTCGCCGCGCGCACATACCTGGTCCTTGGAGGACAGCACGACCGAAATGACAACTTTGCGGTTTTTGATTTCCTTGATGCGGCCGCGCAGCTCCATGGGGGCATCGATGGGTGTGGGCCGCAGGTAGTCTACGTGCAGGGATGCCGTGACGAATCGAATTTCATCTCCAGTTCCCATGGGGCGACCGGCGGCGCGGTAAGCTGCCGCGGCGGCGGTGCCGGTGCTGTGACAATCGATCACCGAGGCGATCAGACCGCCGTAAACATATCCCGGAACGGCGGTATGTTGTGGCAAGGGCGTAAAACGGCATACGGATTCATCGCCCTCCCAATAGCTTTTGATTTGCAATCCGTCGGGGTTCAGTCGGCCGCATCCATAGCACAGGCTGTGCTCTTCCGTGTAGTAATCCTGAAAAGCCTTCTCGGTCATGTTCGTTCCATCGCTTGTTTGGGTTCACCCCTGCAAAGAACACTCCTCTGCTTTTTCACCACTCTCGTCAAGCGTATTTCTGTGTGTCCTGGTCTGCAGTCCCACGCAGCGCTTGAAACGAGAGGAGGGCGGACACATGCCTCCGCCCTCCGCATAGCCTCGACGATTCGCCGGCCAACGGGCAACCGGCCACGGGCAGACGGATTAAAACTGGGATTCCTCGGTAGATCCCTTCAGGGCGCCGACCGACGACAGCCCTTGCGAAATGCTGTCCATCACCTTGTCGAAATATCCGGTCCCGACAAATTTCTGATGGGTGATGGCCGTGTAGCCGTCCTCCTCGCCATGCGCGAACTCTGTCTGCTGAAAGCGCGAATAGGCGGCCATGCCTTCGGTTTTGTAGCTGTGGGCCAGATCGAACATGCCCAGATTCAGGGTGTGGAAACCGGCCAGGGTGACAAACTGGAATTTATACCCCATTTGGGCCAGTTCCTTCTGGAAATTCGCAATGAGCTTCTCCTCCAGGTTGGCCTGCCAGTTAAATGACGGCGAACAATTATAAGCCAGCATTTTGTCGGGGAATTTGGCATGGATGCCCTCCGCGAAACGCCTTGCTTCGGCAATGTCCGGTTTTTGCGTTTCGCACCAGATCATGTCCGCATAAGGCGCATAGGCCAACCCGCGGGCAATGGCCAGGTCAATGCCGCTGCGAATGTAGTAAAAACCTTCGGAAGAACGCGGTTGGTCTACAATGAACGGTTGATCGCGTTCATCGATATCGCTGGTCAAGAGATTGGCCGCTTCGGCATCGGTGCGCGCGACCAGCACGGTGGGCACATCGCATATATCAGCCGCCAGGCGCGCGGCAATCAGTTTGGTGATAAACTCGCGGGCCGGCACCAGCACCTTGCCGCCCATATGGCCGCATTTTTTAGCCGAGGCCAGCTGGTCTTCAAAATGCACCCCGGCCGCCCCGGCTTCAATCATTTCACGCATCAGCTCAAAGGCGTTCAGTGGTCCGCCGAAACCCGCCTCGGCATCGGCGATGATGGGCGCATACCAGTAAGGACCCCCTTTGCGTCCTTCCAGCACTTGGATCTGGTCGGCGCGGCGCAGGGCATTGTTGATGCGCTGGACCACCGCAGGAACGCTGTTGGCCGGATAAAGGCTCTGATCCGGGTACATCTGGCCGGCCAGATTGTTGTCCGCGGCAACCTGCCAGCCGCTTAAATAGATTGCTTTCAGGCCGGCTTCGACTTGCTGGACGGCCTGATTGCCGGTCAAGGCACCCAGGGCGGGAATGAAGGTTTCATTTTGCAGCAGATGCCATAGCCGTTTGGCGCCGGCCGACGCCAGGGTGTAGTCTATTTTCAAGGTCCCCCGTAATTTCAGCACATCCTCCGCGCTGTAGGGTCGCAGGATGCCGTTCCAGCGCGGATCGTTTTGCCACTCGCACTCCATGGCCGATATTTCGTCGGGAAAGATTTCATGGCAAGAAAGCCGGTCGCACAGGGCTTGCGCTTTTTCTGCGATGGTTTGCATAAACGATCTCCTTATTTCGTATGAATCCGCCAGTCGCGGATCGTTGCGGTTGCGTGCTGTCGGACGCATTGCGCGAATAAATCACAGTGCCGAGATGGGTGTTCCAATACTAGTGCGCAGGCGTTCTATTCGGCCATTCTCCTTGAATGGCGGTGACAAAGCGCGCCGAGGCTCTGTCCTTTTTTTGGGATGCAACGCTGAAGGATGTGCTTTTCGCGCGTGGCGTCCTCGCTACAAAGCGGTATCGGATCGCAGTGTGCGGGACCTGCAAAGACCCGCCTTACTGCCACGGGCCGAACGGATATCAAACAAAATAAGAGATGCAACATTGTTGTCAATGGGGGTTAAAAACCTGTCGGGGCGGCAATCTTAGCAGGCGGCTTAACCACTCCTTTGAGCGAACGTTTAACCAGAATATTCAACTTCGGCTTCCAAACGCCCGGATCACCTTACTACGTGCCAATCCCGAAAGTTGAGCAGAATATTTAATTCACTTCCGAGCCGATACCCTCAATTTTTGCGCTTCGGAATAGGGCAAAATGGGGGTGATGGTCCCCGAACGGATCTGGTCCTGCATCTGCCGCCAGAATTCAGGGGTCAGAAGATCGCCGTGATGTTTCATGAACAGTTGTCTCAAATCGGGTGGCAATGCGAGAAACGAGGCAAATTCTTCCGGGAACACATCGTTTTCGGCGACCATGAACCAAGGCTCGGATGCCATCTCTTCCTCGTGCCCGCGAGCCGGCGGCAAGCTTCGGAAATTGCAATCCGTTAAAGGGCAAAGTTCGTCGTAATCATAGAAGACCACGCGCCCAAGCTGCGTGACACCGAAATTTTTGATCAGCATGTCTCCGGGGAACACATTGATGCGCGCCAGATCTTTGATAGCCCGGCCATATTCGATGACGGCCGTTCGGGCGGCTTCTGGATCGGCTTGCTTCAGATACATGTCCAGAGGAATCAGGCGTCGTTCCACATACACATGGTGCAGGATGACCCGGTTATCCTGGATGGAAGTGGTGCGCCGGGCTTCGGCTTGGATTTCGGACAGCAATTCGGGAGTGAAGCAGCAATCTTCGATCTCCAGATTTTCAAACGTCTGGACGTCCACGAGGCGGCCGGCCCGGTCATGTTTGAAAACATAGTCGTATTTTTCCATCACCTGCTGCTGGGTTGCGTGCTTGGGGCTGGCGAACCGGTCGCGAATCAGTTTGTAGATCAAATCGTCTTGAGGCATGGTAAAAGCGATCATCACCATGCCGCGCTGCCCGGGGGCCGTTTCAAATCGATCCAGACTGCAAACGCGCTGGTGTTCGAGCAGATCGCGGTACAGTTCGGTCTTGCCATGTTTGTTATAGCCCAGGCCGATATACAGTTCGGCGATGCGTTTGGCGGGCATCAATGTTTTGAGAAACTGGACCAACTCGTGAGGACAGGCCGTGCGTACGTGGAAATAGGTATGGCTGAAGCTGAACAGGACACGGATTTCTTCGGACCGCAACAGCAACGCATCCACAAATACGCCTCGCTCAGCGTTGCCCAAGGCAAAAACCAGCGGCATGTGCCCGTTGATCCATTGCAACCGGCCGATGAGATAGGCGCGCATTTCGCGAAAAAATGGCGAACGGACCATCTCGATGTGAAAGGGGCCCTTGCGGTCCTTCTTGTCAAGCAGCAACTGCAGGCGTTCGGCGCACAGGCGGGCATCGGTCGCCATGTCGGCCAGCGGCGTGCGGAAGTCGAAGCGGACCAGCAGGCTTTTGATCGCATCGGCGGTCACCCGGTCCAGCGTCATGGAAAAAGTCAACGGCGGGTGGTCGGGTGGTAAATCGCCTGGAGGCAGCGGTGCTACGAATTCAAGGTCCGGTTCGATGCCCATGGTTTGCAGAATACGGCGATTGACCGAGTTGTAAAAGGTGCAGGCCAACTCGCTGTCGTGGCGGCGTGCGGCGTTTTCGGCAAATCGGGATTTGAGCGCCGCCCACAATCGGGGATCCTGGGCCTGGATTCCCAGCAGGTCCGACACCGTTCGGCAGGTGCGTCCGACCACGCTCTGATACAGATCGAGGCGTTCGACCGTGTCATGGTGCATGCCCGTCCAGTCACGGGCATCGAAATTTTCGGCGGCGCGCTGTGTGATCGCCTCGAATTTTTCTTTGTACGCCTGGTAACCGCGCCACAGAAGCGTCAATACCGGTTCGATCAAATGCGATAGGGGGTGAAATGCCGGGCTGTGAGCACCTTTCATCTTGCCACCTTTGACGGAAACGTCGATTTCGTAAAACAAACCATCCGAATTCCGAAAACCTTTGGATCCCGGCATCTTAGCTGGACCGCGGGTTTTCGCCCACATGATAGGATCAAAACCTGAAATGTCCATCAATTTGGAATTGATCTTTTTCGGTTTCTTCATGTATAAGACCCACTCGCCTTTGTAACCCAAGCAAAGTAATGCGCATGACCAAACACGTTCAAGTTGCCGCAACCCTGATTCGCATGCCTCTTCCTTGCCGGCTGAGGGTTGCCGCTTCGCGTTTCCTGCCAAAGCACGACCTGCCCCCAACCGCTTTGGAAAGATCGGTCAAGCCGCATGCGCCTATAATGGGATACGACCTTCGCCGTTCCTGAGCGGGTCAAGGTGCCCATGCGGAAAGCTGTAACGGTTCAGGCGCTTCCGAGTGCCGCTGTAGCCGCAGTGATGAGCGGTAGAGTGGTCTGGTGGATGATGGTAACAATGTTCAGCTCAATGAACGGGTAGAAACTAAGAAAGGACCGAGAATGGACAATAAGGAATTGCTCGCGCAGCTTGAGGCTAAAAACCGTCAGACCCTTGAAAGCGGCGGAGAGGACCGCATCCGCAAGCAGCATGAAGGCGGCAAGCTGACTGCCCGGGAACGCCTGGATATTTTACTCGACCTGCATACCTTTCAAGAGGTTGACCGTTTTAAGGTGCATCGCTGCACCGATTTCGGCATGGGTGACAACAAAATTGCCGGTGACGGTGTCGTGACCGGATGGGGCATGATCGACGGCCGCCAGGTGTTCGTTTTCGCACAGGATTTCACGTCTTTCGGTGGCTCGTTATCCTTGGCGCATGCCGAAAAAATTTGCAAGGTGATGCGCATGGCCGCCAAGGTCGGCGCCCCGATCATCGGCCTGTGCGATTCGGGTGGCGCCCGCATCCAGGAGGGGGTCAACAGCTTGGCCGGTTACGGCGACATCTTCCTGCAAAATGTCATGTCCTCGGGGGTCGTACCGCAGATTACGGCGATCATGGGCCCTTCGGCCGGCGGCGCTGTCTATTCGCCGGCGCTGACCGACTGGATCTTCATGGTGGAAAAAACCAGCCACATGTTCATCACCGGTCCGGAAGTGATCAAGTCCGTGACACGCGAAGTGGTGGGCAAAGAAGACCTGGGCGGCGCCATGGCGCATAATACCAAAAGCGGCGTGGCCCATTTTGCCGCGCCCGACGACCGCACCTGCCTTACGATGATCCGGCAGTTGATGAGCTTTTTACCCCGCAACAACATGGAAGACCCGCCGCGTGTCGCGTGCGCGGACGATCCCGGTCGCCGTGAAGAACATTTGCGGCAGGTGGTGCCGGCCGATCCAAACAAGCCTTATGACATGCGCGAGGTTATCCGCGCCAACCTGGACGGCCAGGCTTTTTTTGAAGTGCACCAGCACTGGGCCAAAAACATCGTGGTGGGCTTCGGCCATTTGGACGGGATGCCGGTGGGTATCGTCGCCAATCAACCCGCCGTCATGGCCGGCTCTCTGGACATCAATGCCTCGATCAAAGGGGCTCGCTTCGTGCGTTTTTGTGACGCGTTCAACATTCCTTTGATCATCTACGAGGATGTGCCTGGTTTTCTGCCCGGCACCCATCAGGAATATGGCGGTATCATCAAGCATGGCGCCAAGCTGATTTATGCATTCTGCGAGGCCACCGTGCCGCGCATCACCCTGATCACCCGCAAGGCATACGGCGGCGCCTATATCGTCATGAGCTCCAAACATATCCGCGGCGACATTAACCTGGCGTACCCGACCGCCCAGATTGCCGTCATGGGCGCCCCGGGTGCGGTCAACATCATCAGCCGCGAACAGATCAAGGCGGCCGACGATCCCCAGGCGGAACGCGAGCGGTTGATCGCCGATTACCAGGAAAAGTTTTCCAACCCCTACCGGGCCGCCGAAATGGGCTACATCGACGACGTCATCGACCCGGCCGATACCCGGCCCCGGTTGATTCAAGCCCTGCGTATGCTGCGCAACAAGCGCGATACCAATCCCCCCAAGAAACACGGTAACATACCTTTATAGAAAGGCACGGCAAATATGTCCTGGGAATATGTATTTGAATTGATTAAAGGTATTTTGATCACCCAGACCGGCATCCCCAACCTGGAGTTCGGGCAGGTGTTCATGCTGCTCATCTCTTTTTTCTTCCTCTACCTGGCTGTGGCCAAACGCTATGAACCCCTGCTGCTGGTCCCCATCGGTTTTGGTATTTTTCTGGTCAACTTTCCCCTGGTGCCACTGATGGGCTACACCGAACACGGCACACCCGAGTTGATCCGCTTTTTTTATAAATACGGCATTGAGTGGGAAATCATTCCCTGCGTCATTTTTCTGGGATTGGGTGCGATGACCGATTTCGGCCCCCTGATCGCCAATCCAAAAACGCTGCTCATCGGCGGCGGCGCTCAGCTGGGCGTCTTCATCACCTACATCGGTGTTCTGTTTTTCGGCTTTACGCTCAAGGAAGCGGCGTCAGTCGGCATCATCGGCGGCGCTGACGGGCCCACAACCATTTATCTGACCGCCAAGCTGGCCCCCCATCTGTTGGGGGCCAACGCCCTGGCCGCTTACTCCTACATGGCCATGGTGCCGCTGATCCAACCGCCCATCATGCGTCTTATGACCACTGCCGAACAGCGCCGGATCCGAATGCGCCAGCTGCGGCCGGTATCGGCCCGCGAAAAACTGCTGTTCCCCCTGATTGGCTCGATTCTGATCATTCTGCTGATCCCCGCGGTGGCACCGTTGATGGGCATGTTCATGTTCGGCAACTTCATGCGCGAATGCCTGGTGGTGAAACGGTTGAGCGAAGCGGCCCAGAATTCGCTGATGAACATCGTCACCATCTTCCTGGGGATTTCAGTCGGGGCCACCATGCAGGCCGATGTTTTTCTCAGCTGGAAGCCGCTGCTGATATTCGGTTTCGGTTTGCTCGATTTCGTGGTCTGCACCTTTGGCGGTATTCTGACCGTGCACATCATGAATCTGTTTCTCAAGGAGAAGATCAACCCCCTGATTGGTTCGGCAGGCGTCTCAGCCGTCCCAATGGCCGCGCGGGTTGCGCATTCCGAAGGCCTGAAGGCCGATCCCAACAACTGGCTGCTGATGCATGCCATGGGCCCCAACCTGGCCGGACTGATCGGCTCGGCGGCGGCGGCGGGCATGTTTATCGCCATGTTTCAATAGGAGGGAGGCGCATTATGAAATTAAGACATTTTTCCATATGGCTGCTGGTGGCGTTCTTGCCGGCATGCGCGCCCGCGACGCTCTGGGCGGCATTCGGCGAGGATATCGAAAAACCAAAACCCGAATTTACACGTGAAGACGGCGACTGGGTCGCCCGCTTTGTACCGCGTGGCAAAAGCAACGCGATTCGTGTCCGCTTCCAACTGGACGGCGGCCAAATACGCGAGGCAGCCGCCATGGAATTCGCGCCGGCGGAGCAGCCCGATGTGGATAACAAAAACTTTCGTTCCGATTTTTTCAAAGTGCGGGCAGATGTCCCGACCGGTGGTGAGGCAGCCTTGTCGCTCAGTTCAGACTATTTCACCAGCGCCACCGAGTTGTGGGGGCCTCAGACCACAGGCGGGGCCCAGTGGGGCTCTATGGGGGCGGTCACTGCCGATCGGGCGGATCTCGTCAAGATGTTGACCGTGACCATAAAAGATGGTGGTCCTCTGGATGCCGACGGTCAGGCCGATGGTCGGATTCTGGTGATCTTCGGTCCTCGCGACTCTTTTTGGGGATACGCCCTGGGCACTCTTTTCATTCGATTTTTCGGCATTTTTCTGGTGCTTGCGATTTTGATGATGGGTATGAATTTTTCCGGCTGGGTGTTTCGGCGTATCGATCGCGGCAAAGAAACGTCGCCCGCTTCAGGCGTCGGCGCCGTTGATCACACCGAAGCAATCGTTGCAGAGACCGCGGGTGTTTCAGCGGAAACGGCAGCGGCCATTGCCGTAGCCCTGCATCTGCATGCGACCGGGTCGGCGGCGGTGAACACCCCGCAAAGCCCGCAGCAATCGGCGTCGCCCTGGTCCCTGGATGGCCGGGCCAGGCTTATGGGCGACCGCTTGCCGGTTTTCGATCGTCTTAAACGCAAATAGACATAAAGGACACGCAGATGACCCTCTATAAATTGACTATCAACGATCAGCGGTTTGAAGTGGAAGTGGGCGCCATTCAGGGCGACATCGCGCAGGTATCGGTGAATAAGGCGGCTTATCAGGTGAAGATCGAAAAAGACGGCGGTACGCAACCCGCGGCCGTTTCGATATCACCCGCGGTCGCGCGTCCCGCCGTGGATGTGGTTTCAGTGACGCCTTCTCCCCGACCGGCAGGACCCGCCACCGCGGGCGCCGGCGTGGTCGCGGCCCCCATGCCCGGTAAAATTCTGCTTATCGATGTCAGAATCGGAGACAAAGTTCAAAGTGGTCAGACCGTGGCCGTAATGGAGGCCATGAAAATGGAGAACAACATATTAACCCCCATCGACGGGGTGGTTAAAGAGATCCGCGCAGCCGTCGGCACGGATGTGGCCACAGGCGATGTGATCCTGATAATCGGCTGAAAGGCACGGGTGCCTTGACCATAGTGGTAGCCAAAAAACGGGACAATCCAATGCGGATTGCCCCGTTTTCCATATCAGCCGATGGCGGCGGGCTTGCACAGCAGTTCGGCATCAGTGGCGATCCGGCCGCAGCCGTCGCAAACGTACTGCATTGCGGACAGCTTGGATTTGCACACATGGCGGGAATCGGTATTCGGAGCACCGCAGTAGCGGCACTTTTGTCGGTCATTGCAGGGCTTGCACAAGTGGCCGGGTTCTTTGGCCAATGCGCCGCAACGTTTACAGGTGTAGGTCATCAGGCGCACTCCTTTCCTGTCTAGAGGTCAACACGCAATATGACGACTTAAAAAAATTCGTCAAGATTGCCATCCGAGACCCTTTGCAGGTCCTGGCCACTGAAAAGCGGTTTGGCCGCGCACGTAACCAAAATTACCTTGACAGCCGAGCGCTTTTCAGCATTTCTAGGGCCGCCAGTGGCCGCGCCGGCCATGTGGAGGATACTGATGAAACAAGGAGGCCTTTGCAATGAGAGCGAAAAGCGTGATCTTGCCTGCGACTGAAATTCCCCGGCAATGGTACAATATCCTGTCCGACATTAAAATGAACCCGCCGCTGGGCCCGGACGGCAAACCGATTCAGCCCGACGCCCTGGCGCCGGTATTTCCCATGAACCTGATCGAACAGGAGGTCAGTACGCAGCGCTGGATCGATATTCCCGAACCGGTCCTGGACGTTCTGTCCATCTGGCGCCCGGCCCCGTTGACGCGCGCAGATCGCTTTGAAAAGGCCTTGGGAACCCCGGCCCGCATCTACTTCAAATACGAAGGCTGCAGCCCTCCCGGCAGCCACAAGCCCAATACCGCCGTGGCGCAAGTGTATTACAACAAAGTATTCGGCATCAAAAACATGACCACGGAAACCGGCGCCGGACAATGGGGCAGCGCGCTGGCCTTTGCCTGTGCCCAGTTCGGAATGAACTGCAAGGTTTACATGGTGCGGATCAGCTTCGATCAGAAACCGTATCGCAAGGCCATGATGGAAACCTGGGGCGGAACCTGCGTCGCCAGTCCCAGCACCCAGACCCAGGCCGGCCGCGACGCCTTGGCCAGGGATCCCGAAACACCGGGCAGCCTGGGCATCGCCATCAGCGAAGCCATCGAGGAAGCCGTGGGCGACACCACCGGCCAGACACGCTACTCCCTGGGCAGCGTGCTCAACCATGTCATGCTGCACCAGACCATCATTGGCCTGGAGGCCAAAAAGCAGTTGGCCATGATCAACGAATATCCGGACATCATCATCGGCTGCGCAGGTGGCGGCAGCAATTTCGCCGGTCTGGCATTTCCATTTGTCCAGGACAAGATCAACGGCAAGCAGATCGAAATTTATCCCGTGGAACCCAAAGCCTGTCCCAGCCTGACACGGGCGCCATTTGTCTATGACCATGGCGACACGGCGCGCTACACCCCGCTGCTGCCCATGCACAGCCTCGGCCATGCTTTTGTGCCCGCGCCTATCCATGCCGGCGGATTGCGTTATCACGGAATGGCCCCGACCGTCAGCCAATTGGCCAACGAAGGGTTGATCACGCCCAAATCGGTTTTCCAGACCGAAGCTTTCCAGGCCGGTCTGTTATGGGCGCGCACCGAAGGCGTCATTCCGGCGCCGGAAACCACCAATGCCCTGGCCCTGGTTGTTCAGGAAGCCCTTAAAGCCAAGGAAGAGGGCAAGGAAAAGGTGATCGTGTTCAATTTTACCGGTCACGGTTTGCTGGATCTGGCGGGATATGAAAAGTTCATGGCCGGCAAAATCATGGATTTCGCGCTCAGTGATGAGGATATGGCCAAATCTATGTCGGTTTTCGCTGATTTTCCGAAGCCGCAGGACCTTAAAAGTTTTTAATAGACGTTCCAGGCAGGTTCGATGTCGTAATGACCGAATATGACGATAAGCAAAGACGCTGCCCGCGATTGGGCAGCGTCGTAAGTTTCCATTATTGCCGCACAGTCGGTGATGCACCGTGCTTCAAAGTGCTCGACTGCTGGTGGGAACGGTTCGATGTGGCCGCCTGCCTGCGCGAATGCCTCAGCCCGGAAGCTTTCGCACGCTTGGCTGCCGCTGGCCCGCCCGATAAAGTGACCAGTTTGGTCGATCTGATTCGTCAGGCCCGTGAGCGGGTGGAAAAACCAAGCCAGCGCTGAAGGTCCAGCCCCTTGCGCCGTCTCACCGGACATGACGGATAGGATGGCGACAACACGTCCTTGTTACACTGAGAGCACAAATCCGCCACGATGATGAAAATCAGGGGCCGGACCTGGGTGGTTCAGGGCCCAGTAGGCGATCTGGTTGTCCGTGGTCCGGGTCACCGCGCAGATGGCGATTTTTACGGCGCATACGGCCAAATCGATGGCGCTCAACGCGATTGCCGCCGTAAGCTCAAAGCGGTCAGCCGCTGTGGTCACCGCCACCGGCAGAGCCGTAAAAGCCGCTTCTTCCCGCATTCCCCGGCGATAGGCATCGAAGCAATACACATTCCAGTGACCCGCGGGCGACAGGTTGACCTCCCAGTAGGCTTCCGATGCCGAAGGGGCCAAAAAACATTCGAAACAGGTCTGCTCCCACAGTCCCTGACGACGCTTGGCTGGTGTGGTCACCGGAGGCAACTGCACCAAGGACAAGGTTCCTCGCAGGGAATAGTGGATCTCGAGAAGCCCATCCGTGCGCGTGACGGTCCCTGTCAGGGTGATGTCGGTCGGTGTGCGATCTGTCGGATAAGGGCGCAGCGTGAATTGTGTGGTTTTCATCTTTTTACCAATGGCGACGCGTTAGCCGTTCTCATTGCGCGCAGGCGCAGAGACCCCCCTGGTCACAGCACCGGATCATGGCATACGGCACCCTGCCTTGCAAGAGTCGTTGATTCGTCAAAGGCATTGGTGCGGGAGAATCCGGCCCCGCTATCTTGTGCGATGCCCCAAATACAGTGGTTCGCGCGGGAGACCGCCGGTCGCCCCTACAGCGGGCACCGTGACCATCAAGGTGTCCATTGGCCCCAGGGATCAACCGACATCTACGCACCGGGCGAACACAAGGTCCGCCAATAAAAAACGATGCCATGTGCCGGAAATCATAAAGACCAATAAAGACCACCTTTCTGCGGACCTTCGAGAACCCTCACTGCCCTATCATCGCAGGGGGGTTCCACCTGTAGGGGCGACCGGCGGTCGCCCGGTGCGGGAGCAAAGCCACCACCCCGGCAATTATTGGTGCGTGAGAAAAAGGCTGCGCCAGCCTGTGCGACGACCCGAATACAGTGGGCACCGTGGTGATCAAGGTGTCCATTCGCCCCAGGGATTCAACGACATCTACGCACCAGGTGAACACAAGGTTCACCCTTGAGGAAAAACGATGTCCATTTCTGACATGCGGCCCATACGCACATGCGGTTAACCTGTGGACACGTAACGAATTCATTGACCGCATAGCTTGAATTGCATATATAAAACCGATTTACAAAATCCAGGATCGCCGCGAAGGTGCGTGGCCGCTTGACGGAGGGAGATGACGACCATGGGGAAAACCTATAAGATTGCAGTACTTCCAGGGGATGGTACCGGCCCGGAAGTGGTGGCTGAAGGACGCAAAGCCTTGAACGCGGCAGAAACCAAATTCGGCTTTAAACTGGAGATGACCGATTTCGACTTCGGCGGCGAGCGTTACCTGCGTACGGGCGAGATCCTGCCTGAAACGGCGGCCGACGATTTGCGCCGTTTTGATGCCATTTTTCTGGGCGCCATCGGTCACCCCGGTGTCAAGCCCGGCATCTTGGAAAAAGGGATTCTGCTGCGCCTGCGCTTCGAGCTCGATCAGTATATCAACCTGCGGCCGGTGCGTCTCTTTCCCGGTGTGGACACCCCGCTCAAAAACAAAGGGCCCGAGCAGATCAACTACGTCGTGGTGCGTGAGAACACCGGCGGCATTTACACGGGCACCGGCGGCATCTCGATGAAAGGCACTCCGCATGAAGTGGCCGTGCAGAGTATGGTCTACAACCGTTTTCAAGTCGAGCGCTGCCTGCGCTATGCCTTCGATTATGCCCGCAAGTTCGGCAAAAAGGCCCAGGGTATCGCCGATGTGAACACCCTGGCCCTGGTCGGCAAAACCAACGTATTGACCTATGTATTCGACCTGTGGGAGCGCGCCTTCCATGAAATCGGCGAAAAAGAGTACCCGGATGTCAAACGCGAATACTACCATGTCGATGCCACCTGCATGTACATGGTCAAGAGCCCCGAGTGGTTCGATGTGCTGGTGACCTCCAACATGTTCGGAGACATCATCACCGATCTGGGCGCTGAGACCCAGGGCGGCATGGGCATTGCGGCAGGCGGCAACATCAATCCGGGCGGCGTGAGCATGTTTGAGCCGATCGGCGGGTCGGCCCCCAAATACACGGGTCAAAACATCATCAATCCCCTGGCGGCGATCTGCGCGGGCGGCATGATGCTCGAAACACTGGGCGAACTGGAAGCGGCGCGCGCTATCGAAAACGCCGTGCGCGATGTCACTGCAACCAAGATCAAGAGCCTGTCGGCCGGTAAAATGGGATACAGCACCAGTCAGGTGGGTGACTTGGTGGCCGAACGGGTGTAAAACCCGCCGGTCATGATCGTTTGAGATATCCAAGGGGGCGGTCGACGCCCCCTTTTTTAGTTTGAGGCCTTTTGCAATCACGCCCTTTTATAACCTTGGACAACATCACCGTTCGCCTGCGCAATCGCTGGCTGCTGGAGCGCACCAACTGGCGCATCTGCCGCGGCGACCACTGGGTGGTGTGGGGACCGAACGGCGCCGGCAAAAGCACGCTGGTGCAAGTGCTCACCGGCCAGGCCGTAGTCGTGCAAGGCGCGGTTCAAAGACATTACGAGGATGATCCGACCCTGTGCGGCGGCCGCCCGGCCCTGGCCCTGGTCTCTTCGGAACAGTACCACCGTCTTTATCAGCGCGAACGGATGTTAGGCCACATGCGCTATTTCAGCGGCCGTGCCCAGGACGCCACACTTGCCGGCAACCTGTTCGATTCCGACATGCCCGGCGAGCGTCCCGCGGACCAACGGCGCCGCGAGCACATTCAGGATGTGCTCCAACTCTCCCCTTTGCTGGCCAAACCATTGATGGTGCTCTCCTCGGGCGAGATGCGCAGGGTGCTGCTCGGCCGGGCTCTGCTGGCGAACCCCTGCCTTTTGATTCTTGACGAACCCTACAATGGCCTGGATGCCGCCGCGCGCGTGCAGCTCGCGGGTTTGCTCGCATGGCTTTCCGCGAACGACACCCAGTTCGTGTTGATCACGCACCGCCTGTCCGAAATCCCGATCGGGGTCGATCATGTGCTGCAACTTGAAGGCGGCCGGGCGATATGGCAGGGCCGGAAAGCGGCGTTTATCGAACGTCTGGCGCAGCCGGCGACCGATCCGCAGGCGGTTCGCGCGCTGCAACCGGTCGCCCAACGGGAAAAGGTGACGCTCGCTGAACCCCCGCTGATCGCTATGCGCGCGGTCACTGTGCGCTTCGGCGATCAGGTGATTCTGGACCGCATCGCGTGGACCATGCACACGGACGAGCATTGGGCCTTGACCGGCCCCAATGGCGCCGGTAAAAGCACGCTGCTGGCCCTGATCACTAGCGATCAGCTGCAGGCCTATGCCAACGACATCTCTGTTTTCGGCCGCCGCAAAGGCTCGGGCGAATCGGTCTGGGAGATCAAACAGCAGATCGGGTATGTCGGCGATGACCTGCAGGCGCGTTACCAACGCCAAATGACCGGCTTCGATGTGATCTGCTCGGGCTTTTTCGATTCGGTGGGCCTCTACCGGCGGTGCACGCCCGAACAGCGCCGCACGGCTCGGCAGTGGGTGCAATCGCTGGCCATGGAAGAGATCGCCGAACAGCCCATGGCACGACTTTCTTTCGGCCAGCAGCGCTTGGTCCTGATAGCCCGTGCTGTGGTCAAGAACCCGCGCCTGTTAATCCTGGACGAACCCTGCAATGGGTTGGATGGTGTTTATCGCCGCCGTGTGCTGGAGATGCTCGCGCGCATCAGCCGCATCAGCGCCACGCAACTGCTGTATGTCAGTCACCGTCCAGACGAGATGCCCGCCTGCATTACCCACCGGCTTCGTTTGGAATCGGGAAAGGTAGCAGCCGTCGATCATTTCGAGGATCAGGCCCCTTCAGCGGGCGCCAAGCGGTAGATGCGGCCGCCGCTGAAGTCGATCACGTAAAGTTCACCAGCGGTGTCCTGCGCGAAGGAAACGATCCGTAAGCCGGATTCGATCAGCAGCTCGGACTGACGCCCGTCGATGTCGGCGTCCACCAGCCGCCAGATCCGCCCGGAAATGAAGTCACCGTAAATGTAGTCCCCGTCCAGACCAGCAATGGTCGAACCCCGATAGACATAGCCGCCGGTGATCGAGCGGTCGCCTTGGCCGTGGCCGTATTCGGCCACCGGGGGCGTCAGTCCGGTCGTGCCGCAGGTGTCGGCCTCATAACAGTGATTGCCTTCCAGCAGTGGCCAGCCATAGTTTTTTCCTGCCCCGACCCGATTGATCTCCTCCCAGGCATTCTGACCCACATCGGCGATCCACAGATCATCGGTCAACATATCGAAGCTGCCGCGCCAGGGATTACGAAAGCCCCAGGCGAAAATTTCCGGGCAGCCGTCGCTGTCACTGCACGCCGCGCTGGCGGCAAAGGGGTTGTCAGCCGGAATGCTATATGGCCGCCCGGGCGTGTCATCCACCGCGATGCGCAGGATGGCGCCCAGCAAGGTGTGCCGATTTTGGGCATTGCGTTCCGGATCGCCGGCCCCGCCGCCATCTCCCAAGGCAATATACAGGTAACCGTCGGGGCCGAACCCGATCCAACCCCCATTGTGGTTTTGATAAGGCTGATCGATGCTCAGCAGGCGCTCCTCACCGCCGGAGATGGTGACCCCCTCGTCGAGGCTGGTGAAACGGGAGATGTGGGTGGTCAGCGGCGTTCCCGGTCCGGTATAGTTTAAGATGATCTGGCCGTTGCCGCCGAACCCGAAATCCGGGTGAAAGGCCATGCCCAGCAGCCCACCTTCGCCCACGGGCGCAACGCTGTCGGACAGATCGATAAGCATCGAACGGCTCTGCGCATCCGCTCCGACAAAGGTGTGCACCCGGCCGGCCCTTTCCAGCACATACCAGCGTTGCGGCTCGACCGGATTCTGAAGCAAGGCCACGGGATTGTCGAAGGTCAGATTGGGGAAGGCGTCAACCAACGCGACCGGCGGCGGGTTGTTCGGCACCGGCGCGTCTGAGGAGCCGCTGCCGCCACCGCAACCTGTCAGCGCCAGCAAAACCAAACAGACAGCATCACGGAAACGATAATGCGTCATGAATGCTCCCCCCTTTCTACTGTCACAGGGAACTGACGGCCCCCCGCATGCGTGCATTGGTCTCCAGGTTTTCAAGGGCCAGCCGGAACGCGTCCCCCAGATTCGGGTGGACCCGCAGATACTCTTCGGCAAAACGCCGCACCTCTTTTTCCCGGTGCAGGCCGCCATAGGGAACGATCGCCGTGATCACCCGCTCGTAAAGCAGCGGATGCAGACTTTCCAAAGTCTTCAAGTTGGCCAGATACCAGTCCCACAGGTGGTCCTGGGCGGCCGGGTTGCCCGCCGCAGAGACAATCGGAATAAACCGATTGCGCGGCGGCACTTTTTCCAGGGTAAACGCCAATGCTGCCGCGGTCTGGTCCCAGTCCGCGAAGCCGCCCAGCGCGGTCAGTATGTTCAGGCGCTCATGTTCGCTGGGGGATTCATCAAAACGCCGGCGCAGCCAAGTCAATGCGCTTTGGCCCTCACGCCAGGCGCCGACCTGCATGACGGCCTTGGCAATGTCGGGATGGATCGGCTGCCCGGTCGTGAGCTGCGCAAATTGTTGCGCGGCAAAGTCGGCCGCCCCTTCACAGCCCCATACGGTCCCTTGCCAGAGCAGTTGGTCGCGTAAAATGGCCGTGGTCTGCGATTCATCGATGATCGGGCTCAAGCCGATGCGCTGCAACACCCGATCGACTAGTCGCCGGCCATGCGCTGCGATGGGGTCCCGTTTTTCAGGCGGCGCCGCCAGCATGGCCTGGAACAGGTGCGCAGCTGCGCTGGCCAACGGCAGAAACGCCGATTCGTTTTCATAATGATCTAAAAAGACCAGATAGTCGGATAGGGGCAGCGTGCCTTGCCGGACCAGCGCGTACAGATCGTTTTGAATGCCCCAGCGATCCTCGACGCTCAGCGAATGCTCGGCAACGCGAACGCCCAGCACAGCCAGGTTTTCCCGGTCTGCATAGTGCACGCGATAAAAGCCGGTCTGCCGGCTGTTGATCTTGTAGGCCACGGTTTCCGCGGGCAAGGTGGCGACGGCTGCCGGTTCCTGCATCAACAGGGCCTGTTCGTGCTGTTCGCCATTGCGGGTCCAGATGGTCATGGTCAGGGGCACGATCCAGCTCTGCTGGTTAGGATGATCCAGGTAGGTAAAGCGTTGCTGGGACAGCTTCAACGTATCGCCCTCGCGGGTCACCGTGATCAGGGGGTGCCCGGGCTGGCCGATCCAACTCTGCATCATGGCCGTGATCGGCTGGGCCGAAGCCTTTTCAAAGGCCTGCCACAGGTGATGGCTCTGGGCGCAATCATATTGATGGGCGTTCAGGTAACCGCGCACCCCTTGCTGATACGCCTCGTGGCCGATGTAGCCTTCGACCATGCGCAGTATGCTGGCCCCTTTGTTGTATATGATCGGCGCGGTGCTGGAATTGATCACCACGTGCTCGCCGCCGGGGATTTCGATGGCGATCGTGTCGCGCATGCCGTCGCGGGTAAAAGCGGTGCCCGTTTCGCTGAGCAGGAATTGATCCCAGATGCCCCAATCGGGATGATAGTGGGCGACCACGCCGAACCCGAAGTAAGTGGCAAAGCTTTCGTTCAGCCACAAAAACTTCCAGTCGGCCGGGGTTACCAGGTTGCCGAACCATTGGTGGGCGATTTCATGCGCGATGACTTCGCAGATGCGTTGAACGCCGGCCTTTGAGGTTACGTCGGGGAAGTGCAGCAGCAGATTCTCCCGGAAAGTGATCGCGCCCCAATTTTCCATGGCGCCGAAGGCGAAGTCAGGTACGGCGATCAGATCCATCTTGGGCAAGGGATAGGCGATGCCGTAATACTCCTCGCAGTAGCGCAGGGCTTTGCGGCCGAAGGAAAGACCCAACCCAGTGGTGTGCCCGAGGTCCGGCAAGTGCGCCAGGCGTACACGCGGATCTTCACTGTCCCGGGCCAGTTCGAAATCGCCCAGCCCGAAAAAGAGGAGATACGTGGACATGCGCGGCGTGGGCTGAAAATCGATGCGCTTGCGTTGGTCATCCAACATCTCTTCATGTTGCGGCAAGGTGTTGGCCAAGACAACTGCGCTGGCCGGCGCGCTGATGGAAAGCTCGAAGACGGCTTTGTGCAAGGGATGGTCCATGCAGGGAAACGCTTGACGTGCGGAGCTTTCCTGAAACTGGGTGACCGCCAGCCGGTAGGTGCGTCCGTCGTGGGTGGCCTGGCTGCGGTAAAATCCGGACATTTTATCGTTGATGATGCCCTGGTATGCGATGCGCAGGGTAAAACGGCCGCTCAGCGCCCGTGGTAAATGAATGGTGAGTGTCTCTTTGGTCGGGTTCACCGCAAAGGGCAGATCGATCCAGTGCTCTTCTTCGTGCAGGGCACATTGCCATACCGCCAAGTCCAGTACGTTTAATGATACGGATTCCGTGGGCGCATCCGCGGCCAGCGTAATGGTAACCTGGCCTTTGAATTCATAACGATCGAGATCGGGGGTGATGTGCAGAGCATAATGAAGAGGTTGGGTGCCGGACATGCGCAATCCTTTCTTTGGCAAAGGGTTAGGGAGAGCAGCCGCTTTCGATCCATTCTTTTGTGAGGCAGGCAGGGTCGGGAAGTTGGCCTTATCGTGGAGCAATATAATAACGCCGCGCGCCCCTTGCAAACCCGGAGTGGCTGACATATGGTGAAAAGGTATTTACGGTGTAATCAGGGGATATTATGACGCAGCGCGGTCACGCACCAGCGTGGTCTTTGCGTTGCATGAACTCCGATTCAATCCTGATGGTTGGCGGCGCTGGCGTCGCCGGGAAATGGTTTGGTAAGTATGGAAAAAACCGTAAAGATCTTGGTCATCGTTTTTGCGGTCGCGGGGCTGGCGCTCCTGGGCTATTACTTGGTCAATCAGTGGCATACCCGCACCGTGGCGCAAACCCTCGAACAGGAACGGCAGGGTTGGCAGGAGCGGGTCGCCCGGCTCGAAACGGAAGTTCAGCGTTTGAAAGAGGAGGTCGGCCCGCGTACGGCCCAGACCGATCTGGCGGACGTATTCGGTTCGGATAAACCTCTGGCACAGGAAGAAACCGTCGACTGCCAAAGGATCACCACCCAGGCAGTGGCCTTCTTCCGTTATCTGGACGGCCAGGCGTATTTACAGGATTACAATGACAGTATGCGGGCCGAGACATTTTTTGAAGATGTTTTTCAGCGGCTGGCCGCCAATCCGCCCACCAATGTGGGTGAAATGGACAACCTGTATACCGTTATCCGCAACGTCACTCACCTTTACCGCGTGCTGGGTAAAGAGCGTATTCTGCTGATCAACGAAATAGCCAAAAACGAAGCGCCGGTCGTGGAACCGGCCATGGGCGTCATATTCAACTGGATGGCGGTTTGCGGCACGGGCAAAGGCAAAACGCCGGATAGCGCCCGGCTCGAATCCCTATATCAGTATGCCTGCTTTTTTCTCAACACCATGGGCGGCCGCGGGTATCTGCTCAGGCGCGACAGCAAGGTGCGTATGCTGACGAACTACTATGCCCTGCGGGTCGTGGACATGGCCAACGATGCCAACCTCAACTCTCTGGGCATCGATATACGACCGCACCTCGATTATTTATTCTACGACATTAACAACCAAAAAGGCTTGCTCTACCGGCAGCGTTATCTGACGCAGTTGGCGGCGTTGAAGAATAAGTACCACTAAAAGCCCGCCCTTATAGAACGGCGATTCCGGCGCAGACGGCTTTACTCCCCCAATTCAGCCAATTTACTTTCAAGATCCGCATCCAGACTTTCCTTGCGGGTATAAAGATCTTCTAAATCGGCGAATTTTTCATCGATCACCGTTTGGCTTTGATGTATCGATTGCGACAGCTGCGCGATGCGGCTGCCTTCTTTTGCCTGAGATGCCGCCACCAGTTCTTCGTTGAACTGCCGAAGACGGCGTTCTTCCGTCTCGATGCATTTTTCCGTTTCGGCAATGGCCGTCTCAACCGGTTTGCGGGCTTTGGCGTGTTCGCTGGTAATGGCCGAGCGCAGGCGCCGCATTTCTTTTTTAGAGCGTTTGGTCTCTTCCGAGAGAGCTGCGTCCAGCACCACGCTGGTCGTCTGAACGCCGGGGTCGTCGCCCCATCCGCCCTTGTCCAGAAAGTCCTGGTAGGTGCCCTCGAATACGGTCACGTTGTTGCGGTGAAAGACCACCAGGCGCTGCGCCAGTGCATGCAGGAACATCTCGTTATGGGTGACCATGATCACCGCGCCGTCGAAGTTGTCGATGGCAGCCAGCAGTGCGTCGCAGGACGCCATGTCCAAATGGTTGCTCGGTTCATCGAGCAGCAGCAGATTGATCGGCTTGACCAGCAGCTTGCCCAGCATCACGCGAGCCTTTTCGCCGCCCGAAAGAACCTCGATCTTCTTCAGGGCCATGTCGCCTTCAAAGAGCATGGATCCGCAGATGTTACGTGCCAACTGGCGATCCACATCCGGATGGCTGCGCTGTACTTCTTCTTCGACCGTGTTATAGGGATTGAGGGTCTGGATATTGGTCTGTTCGTAGAACCCGCTGACCACGCCTGGATGATACGTGATCGTGCCGCCGCTGGCCTTCAGGTTGCCGGCGAGCAACTGCAGCAGCGTGGTTTTGCCTTTCCCGTTGGGGCCGACCACGCACAGGCGGTCTCCGGCATTCAGGGAGAAGTCCAGATTTTCGAACAGAGGCGCCTGGGCAGGATAACCAAACGTCAATTCGCGCACGCCGAGTAGCTGCTTGCCGCGGAAGGGCAGGTCGCGGAAGCTGAATTCCAGGTCGCGCAGTTTGTTCAGTTTGTCTTTTTTTTCCATTTTCGCCAGCGCCTTGACGCGGGACTGGACCATCCCGGCCAGGCGGGCCTTGGCGCGAAAACGCGTAATGAACTGTTCGATCTCCTTGGTGCGCCGCTCGTCATTTAAGCGGGTCTTTTCGAAAATCTCCTCATCCTGGGCGATCTGCGAGTAGTACTTCTCGGTGTTACCGGCAATTTTGCGGATTTTATGACGGTGAATGCCCAGCGTGTGGGTGACGATGCGATCCGTGAAGCTGCGGTCATGGGTGATCAGCATCAATTCACGCGGCCAGCTGACCAGAAAGCGCTCGATCCAACGGATTGAGGTGATATCCAGGTAGTTGGTGGGCTCATCGAGCAGCAGCAAGTCGGGTTCGGCGACCAACGCTTTGGCCAGATTGAGACGCACCTGGAATCCGCCCGAAAATTCATTGGGGTGGCGCCCCATGTCATCCTGGTCGAAACCCAATCCCGCTAGTATTTTTTCTACTTCCCAGTGGTGGTCGGCTTTGGTGGGCGGCAACCCCAGCATGCCTTCTTCCAGAACGGTCGGCCGCGTGAAAGCGATCTGCTGCTGTACGTGCCCGATACGATATCCTTTGGGTACGGACAGCGCACCGCTGTCGAAATCTTCCTCACCGATCAGCATTCGGAAGAGAGTGGTTTTGCCGTGGCCGTTGCGGCCCAACAGTCCGACGCGCTCCCGCGCGTTGATTTTAAAACTGATGGCATCGAACAGGACCTGTCCGCCATATGATTTGGTAAGATTTTCTGCTGCTATCATGATGCGTTGATTCGTTCATCGTTAAGTGGTTATAGTTAAATGGGTCGAATCTTTAAAAATCAATTCGACGATCCAGCATCGTTAAAGTTTATTACCTCAACTTTCGGGATTGGCACATAGTGAGGTGAGCCGGGCGTGTGGCGCGGACAACACGCCCGGCTCACCGGCGTTTGGAACCCGAAAGTTGAATTGTTACTGTATCGCAGGTCGGGTGTGAAATAAAGGCCTGAAACCTCTAAACTCATATAAGCCGGAAGGAATGGCGCGTTCCCCCGCCGGAGCGAGGGAACGCGATGATGATCAACTCATGGTGGGTGCAGGTTGCAAAATGGTCGAAGGCCATTTCAGTTTTGCGGTTCGCCGTTGTCGTTCCAGCCGCGTGCGCGGTAGTACTCGGCCAGCATTTGTGCCATCTGCGCTTCGGTGATCCCTTTGCCGTTCTCCGGAAGTATTTCCCTGTAAAATCGTGAAGGCAAATGATCGTCAGCCGGTGTCAGTCCTTCACGAATGTTGAACCGCCGGGTGTCGTCCGATACGGCCGTGGCAATGGCGCGCATCGCTTGGCGGTCGCACGTAAGTCCGGTAATGCCCTTGATCATGACGGACAGTTGCTCCCACTGATACAGGTCCCGGTAGAACCGGCATAAAATCAGCGTGTCAAAAAGGGTGAGTCGGTCTTCCCACTCGGTGAACACCGCCGCTTTGCCCTCGATAACCTCCGAATCCACCATGCCGGCCAGTTCCGGTTTGTAAAAAGTGGCCCGCAGATGGCAGGCCCCGCGGTCCGACGTGCCATAGGCCAGCCCCATCCCTTTGAGCACGCGTGGATCGTATCCGGCCGGCTCCAGGCCTTTGACATGAATGGCCTGGTCCGCCATGCCCCAGGCATCCGCGGCCGCCCGGATGCCCCTGGCCAGTATGTCGCCCACGCCTCGCCGCGCGGCAATGTCTGCGAGCAGGCCGGCAATCGCATCCACATCGCCGTAATCGATAGGATAATCGATGCGCGCCTGGCGGGCGGCTTCTATGGTCAGGCCGGCCAGATTGCCGGCGCTGATAGTGTCCATCCCCAGGCGGTCGCAGATATCGTTCAAATAAAGAATTTCCTCGATTCTGTCGATCTCGCACAACCCGCCAAATGCATAGATCGTCTCATACTCCGGGCCCTCCACCTGCAAACCCTTATGGCGGCCCTCTTTGACGGTCGACAACCGCCCGCAGGCCATCAGGCACTTCAGACAGGCATGCGGTTTGACCTCGCAATGCGCATGCAGCGCGTCGGCGTTAATCCTGGATGCGCCTTCGAAGCGTCCCTTCTGCCAGTAGCGCGTCGGAAATCCACCGGCATTGTTCATAATGTCCACCAGCATGGGTGTGCCTTTGGTCTTGTAAGCGATCACGCCAGGGTTGGTCCTTGCTTCGGTCGCCAGCTTTTTCGAAAATTCCCTGAGCAGGTCTTCATCGGCAAAGGGTCTTTTGCGTTTGCCCCGAAAAGCGATGGCTTTGATCCGTTTGGAGCCCATTACCGCCCCGGTGCCGGTTCTTCCGGCGCTGCGCCAGTAATCGTTCTCAATGACGGCAAAAGAAACCAGGTTTTCTCCGGCCGGGCCGATGCAGACCACCCCGCAGGCACCGGCCTCGGGTCGGTTTTTAGTGCCCCAGGCCTTGACGCGGTCTTCGGTCGTGTAAGTATCCAGTCCCCACAGATCGGCGGCGGAGTGGAAATAAACCGACTGTTCGCATATTTCAAGCCACAGCGGCTCCTCGGACGCGCCATGGATCATAATGGCATCGAAACCGCAGGCCGCTAAGCTTTCAGCCACTTTTCCGCCGGAATAGGATTCGGAATAAAAGCCGGTCTGGGGGGATTTGGTGAAGACCCCATGGCGGCAGGAGCCCCATATGCTGCTGCCGGCCACCGGTCCGGCGGCGAAGATGATGTGGTTGTCCGGGCTCATCGGATCGACACGCGGCGGGTTGTGCTTCAGGAGCAAGTGCGTGGCCAGTCCTTTGCCGCCCAAGGTCCGCTTGAGAAGGTCATCGGAAATCATCTGCAGTTCATAGGACTTGTGCGTCACATCGACGCTCAGAACCATGTTGTAGAAACCGAACATGGGTAGTTCTCCTTTGTTTTTTTCACTACCAGGATATTTTTTCCTGGACCGGAAAATGCCGGAAGCAAAGCTCCGGCGGGTTCTTTTCGGCTGCCTCAAAGGACGCTCAAGTAGATATTTTCCGCATCCTTTTGCGTCATCACCCGCGGGTTGTTGGCCAGCAGCCGTGTTACCTTCATAACGCCCTGGGCCAGCATCGGAATGTCCGACGACTTGATGCCGAATTGACTCAAATGGTTCGGTATCTGCAGATCCGCCGACAAGGTTCGCAATGCCTGCACCGTAGCCAGGGCCATGGCGCGCTCGCTCAGGCCCGCGGTATTTTCGCCGAGCAAATCGGCCATTTCGGCAAACTTTTTCAAGTTGCCGAGCATGTTGAACTCCATCACAGGGGCCAGCATGATGCTGTTGGCCACTCCGTGGGGGATATGAAACTCCGCGCCGATCGGATAGGCGAACGCATGCACGGCAGTTACACCCGCATTTGCGAATGCCATGCCCGCAAGCAGGCTTCCTTCGAGCATGCGCGTGCGGGCCTCTATATCCGCCCCGTTGGCAAATGCGGTGCGGATATTGCCTGCGATCAGCACGATGGCCCGGCGCGCGAGCATGTCCGTTATCGCATAGGCGTTTTTGGAAGTAAATGCTTCGATCCCGTGGATCAGCGCGTCCATGCCGGTGGCGGCCGTGACATGGGGCGGCAGCCCTATGGTGAGTTCCGGATCGAGCAGCGCGACCGATGGAAAGAGATAGGGACTGACCACGCCTTTTTTGAGTTTTTCGGCCTCATCGGAGAGAATCACGATCGGGGTCACTTCACTGCCGGTACCCGCAGTGGTCGGCACGATGATGGTCTTGCGTCCTGGCCGGGGAACCAAGTCGATGCCAAAGTAATCTCCCAATTGGCCATCGTTTTCTGCCAGCAGCGCTGCAATTTTGGCGATGTCAATGGCCGATCCGCCGCCCAGCCCGATCACGACTCGCGCTCCGGACGATCGCACAGCGGCGACCGCCTCCAAGGCGGTTTCCAGATTCGGATCGGGAGACACTTTGTCAAAACGAGTGAAGCACAGACCGCCCTCGCCGAGGATTCGTTCGAGACGTTCGGCGATGCCGGCGGCGACAACACCTGGATCGGTGACAATGATGGCTGTATCGCAGCCCAGTCGCTTTATTTCATCCCGGATCTGTCCAAGGCATCCGGCGCCCATGACAATACGGGAGGTGGTTTGAAACAGGTTGATCGGGTTCATGCGGGTATCCTTTCTTTAAATGGACCGACCGTGCAAGCGCTTCGTTATACGGCCAGGTATTTTTTGTGGATCTTTTCTTCTTTTTGGAATTGCGCAACGCTGCCGCCGTAAACTACATGGCCTTTGTCGAGCACGACCACACGATCCGATACGGCCAGTGCGAACTTCAGGTTTTGCTCGGAGAGCAAGATGGTCGTATCGGCGGCCTTCAGATCCTGGATCAGGCGCTTGAGTTCGCCGACGATCACGGGTGACAACCCCTCGGAAGGCTCATCGAGCATCAGGACATCCGGATTGCCCATGAGTGCGCGGGCGATTGTGAGCATTTGCTGCTCGCCCCCCGAAAGCGTCCCGCCCATGCGTTCCGGCATATCGGCCAGAAGCGGGAACTGCTTGAACACCGCATCTATGTCCCAGCGTCCGCTGCGACCCGGTATGCGCCCGAGTTCCAGGTTTTCGCGTACCGTGAACGGGCCTAAAATCCTGCGATCCTCCGGAACGAAGCCCAATCCCATGCGCGCCATGCGGTAGGAGGCCCAGCCGCTGCAATCTTTGCCTTTGAAGACGACAGTGCCGGTTTTGGGTGGTGTCAGACCCATCAGCGAACGAAAAGTGGTGGTTTTACCGACCCCATTGCGCCCCATCAAACAAACGGTTTCGCCGGGAGCCACCTCGAGGGTAACGTTGAATAGAATATGGCTGCGGTCGTAGAAAGTGTTCAAATCGATCGCTTTGAGAATGCTCTCCATCAGAAATCTTCTCCCAGGTAGGCGGTAATCACCTGCTTGTTGGCGCGTATCTCTTCGGGCGTCCCTTCGGCCAGCAAGGCCCCTTGCTGGAGCACCCGCACAACTTGGGCAATGCCGAAGACCATATCCATGTCATGTTCGATGAACACTAGCGTGAGGTCGAACGCCTTCCAGAGTTTTTTGATCAATGCCCGGGTATGCTGTCGTTCGTCCGGCGACATGCCCGCGGTCGGTTCGTCCAACAGCAGCAGCGCGGGTTTGAGCGCCAGGGCGATGCCGATGTCGAGCAGCTTCTGATCCCCGTGCGCCAGTTCGAAAGCCAGCCGGTCGGCCTGACTGTCGAGTCCGAGACTGTCGAGAATGGCGTGGGCGTCTTCGGTGGCCTGCCTGAAGGTCACCACGGATCGCCAGAATTTACGCGTCTGCCCCAGTCTGGACAAACAGGCCGCGCGGATGTTGTCCAGTACCGTCTCATCCGGGAAAATGGACGCGATCTGGAAGGCGCGGCCCATGCCCCGGGCGACGATCTGCTGGGGTGACCGCCCGACGATGTTTTCTTCCTTGAAAAAAATGGCGCCCGCGTCGGAGCGCAGATGTCCCGTAATTTGATTGAACAACGTGGTTTTGCCCGCGCCGTTAGGACCGATGATGGCCGAAATTTCTCCTGGCATCACCGCGAAACTGACCTTGGAGGTGACGTGCAGCCCGCCGAAGGATTTGTCGACCGCTTTAAGTTCGAGAATCGGCGCCATTTTCACCTCCCCGTTTCGGTTCTGCCGAAGCGCATGATGAGCCGTCTGGCCTCGCCGACCAGCCCCTTTGGAAAACCCAGGACCATCACCAGCATGATCGTGCCGATGATCAGCGACCAGTACTCCGTGTAGGCCCCAACGTAATCTTCGATCAGGATGATGGCCACCGCACCGACAAAAGGACCGAAGAATTGATTGATGCCTCCGAGTACGGACATCAGGATCACCTCGCCGGAGGTGGTCCAGTACAACATGTCGGTGTGAATGGAACTGTCCACGCCCACCATCAGGCTGCCTGCCAGGGCGCTGAAGAAGGAGGAGATGATATAGATGCGCAGCTGGTTGCGCCTGACCCGGCGCCCCAGAAAGCGCACGCGGTCGGGGTTTTGTTGCACGCAACGCAGAATAAGTCCAAACGGGCTGTAGGCCATGCGCTTGAGAATCCAGATGGAAACGAGCACGAGAACCAGCAAAAAGTAATAGTAGGCGGTTTTGTTGCCCAGGAGCCCCGGCGGCATGATACCCTGAATGCCGTCGTCGCCACCGGTGAAATCATACCACTTGAACGTGATCTGCCAGGCCAGTTGGCCGAAAGCCAGGGTCAGCATCGTGAAATAGACCCCACCGACGCGAATTACCAGCAATCCCAGAAAGAATGCGAGCAGGGCCGCGGCCAGCAGACCGATGCCGATGCCCGGCAAGTACCAGGCGCTGCCCAGATAATTGACCAGGAGCCCTACACTGTAGGCCCCCAGGCCGTAAAAGAGGGCTTGGCCCAGGGAGAGCATGCCCGTGACGCCCCACAGCATGTTGAAGGAGACGGCGAACAGGCTCCAGATCAAAACATGGCTGGCCAGGTTGATCTGGTAGGGCGAGGACGCCAGCACGGGCACCAGCGCAAAGAGCACAACGATCATCCCCCACAGGGTCGCCGCCTTAAAATTCATTGCGGTTTCTTTGGTCATAACTTCCTTATCTTGCGGGTGGCGAAAAGCCCCTCCGGCTTGAAAACCAGCACAATCACCATGACCAGAAAACTGAAAAGGGTCGCCCATTTGGGTACAAACGCCACGGCAAAGGCATTGACTTCGCCGATCAGGATAGCGCCGAACCAGGCACCCCAGAAATTGCCCATGCCGCCCAGAACCACGACGATCAGGGAGTCTATGATGACTTCGATGCCGGCCCCCGGCGTAACGGTGCGCAACGGTGCGGCCAGGGCGCCTGCCATGCCGCCCAGGGCCGTGGCGATGCCAAAGACCAGGGTCATGGTACGAGGAACGTTGACCCCCAGAACGCCTACGATTTCACGGTCGGTGGCCGCCGCACGGGCCACACGGCCCGCCCGCGTTCGGGAAAGAATCCACCATGCCGCCACTACCACGAACAATCCGATCGCGATGATCAGCAGGTTGTAAGCGGGAAAATAGATGTCCCCAGCCTGAAACGCCCCTTGGAAGCCTTGCGGCCGAGGCAGGGATTTGTACTCGGTTCCCCAGATCAATTTGACCAGGTCGTCGATGATCAGGATGAATGAATAGGTCAGCAGAATCTGAAAGCCGCCTTCGTTGGCGCGGCCGTAAATCCGGCGCAGGAACACCGCTTCGACCACCATGCCGACCAGTCCGACGCATACGGCGGTCAGCACCAGGGACAACCAGAAGTTGTTGCCCCAGACCGTAACGAACTGGTAGCCGAAATAAGCGCCGAGCATGTAAAATGAGCCGTGAGCGAAGTTGAAAACATTGCCCACACCGAAGATGAGCGTCAGTCCGCTGGCCACCAGAAACAGCAAGGTGGCCATGGTCAATCCACTGACAAACTGTGTAAAGAAAAAGGATGCGTCCATCGTAGGTTCCCTGCCACGACGGAGGGCGGCCTATAGGTTGGCCGACCTCCGTTCAGGCGTCGTTATTTGCGCTTTTCCTTGATGTATTCGGCGGGTGGGGCAATATCTTCAGGTTTATAGACTTTCCAATCGCCCAGCATCATTTTGGCCGGCGGAAAGTCATTGTTGGGCATGGTGACGCCGATGGCTTGCATCTGCATGATCTGGTGGGTCTCCGGATCGATGTAGGACGTAAATCCCTCGGGGTCCTCGGGCAACTGGATCTTTAAAGTGCTCAGTGCTTTGACCAGCGCTTCGGTGTCATCCGGATTGCCGACCGCTTCAACGGCTTTGGCAATCGCATATACCCCCGCGTAGGCGCCCTCGGCGGCATACGTCGGATAACGGCCCGTGCGTTTGAAAAAGGATTGTACAAAGTTGCGATTACGTTCCGTGTCGGGCCAATTGTTGTAGTGACGCGCTCCCAGCACCAGGCCTGCCGGGAGTTCCGCGCCCATGGCGCTCATCAACTCGTAGTTGCCGCCGGCGTCGGGCTGAAAATAGAGTGTCTTTTTGAACATCCCGTAAGCTTGGGCCTGTTTGATGAAGGCAACCGTGTCGCCGCCCCAGAACCCAGTGACCAGAATGTCGGGTTTGTCATTGATCAAGGACGTGACATAGGAATTGTAATCCGGTTCGAAGAGTTTAGGCCAGTACTCGCCTACCACCTTGTGCTTGACGCCGAAGCGATCCAGGTTGTAGCGCAATTCGTTCCACTGATCATGGCCGTAAGCATAGTCGGGACCGATGTAGGCGATCGTTTTCCACGGCTTTTTGGCTTGCAGTTCCTTCAGGTAGAGCGCGCCCGCCGCCATCGATGAAAAAGTATCGTTCGATACACGGAAGTAATAGGGTTGAAATTTATCTACCGTGAGCTGGGTGGACGCGTGATCGGTACCGATGAAGATCGTTTTGTACTGCTTGGATACTTCGGTCACGGCCAGGCCGACGCCGGAGCTGACGATGCCGAAAAGGAAATGCACTTTGTCTTCAGTGATGTAGCGGGTGGCCACGCGTACCGCATAGGCGGGTTTGGCCTTGCTGTCGGTAAAGGTGGCATCGATTTTGTAACCGTTGACACCCCCTTTGCCGTTGATCTCGTCCATGGCCATTTCGGCGGCGGCGACCGAATCGATGCCATAGAGACCGGGTCGGCCGGTCATTGGATACATGGCACCGATCCGGATGACCTTCTCCTCTGCATGAATGGCCATTGGCATCACCATTAGCGCCAGTAATGCGATTGCAAGACACACGCGGACATTTTTTTTCATGCTACCTCCTTTTGTTTGGGGTTCTCCAATCGATAGGGAACCCAGGCGATCGGGGTTTAATGAGGAACAGGAGAGCAATGGGCGTGCCATTCGGGGCAAAGGCGGTAACTATCCGATATAAAAAACTAAATTATAGACATAAAGAAAACGGTATTCATCGGTTGTGTTGCATTTATGCAAACAATACATGGGCTATTGCCGACATATTAATTTTTTTACATTGAAAACGAAAAGTTACAATAATTGCATTATTGCAGGAGGTGCTGCTGTTTTGCAGTAATGCCCGAGAGCCCGTGCCGCACCATTTTGCGCCACAGCGTGGTTGGATGGATGTCGAGCGCCAGTGCGGCGGCGGCCAGGGAGGGGGTACCCTGCAGGGCGTTTCGGATCAGACGGGCCTCGTGCGCCTGAAGCGAGGCTTTCAAGGTGGCGCCCTCGGTAAGCGTCGGCAAAGGGCAGGACGCCAGCGTCTCCTGGGGCAGATCCTCGGCGCATAGGCGTTCGCCCTCGCTCATGATCATCATTCGTTCGATAATATTGATCAACTCCCGTACATTGCCCGGATAGTCGTACGCTTTGAGACGGTCGACGACCCTTGGCTCAAGCCGTTTGGCGGTTCCGTCCCTGCGATTGACGGCTTGCATGGCCTTCATGGCCAACGGCATGATGTCCTCGCGCCGCTGGCGCAAAGGCGGGATCTCGATCGGTACCACATTCAGCCGGTAGTAGAGATCTTCACGGAACTTGCCCTCGCGGATCATCTCGTGCAGATCGCGGTTTGTGGCGGCAATGATCCGCACATCCACCACTACGGGCCGGGTTCCGCCCACCCGCGTAAAAGTCTTTTCCTCGATCACTTCCAGAAGTTTCACCTGCAGGTCCGGTCGCAACTCTGCAATCTCATCCAGAAAGACCGTTCCCAGGTGAGCGCTTTCAATCAATCCGGCCTTTCCGCCGGGCATGGCCCCGGTAAACGCCCCTTTCTCGTAGCCGAAAAGCTCGCTTTCCATCAGGGTGTGCGGAATGGTGCCGCAGTTTATTTTCATGAAAACGCGTTCCTTGCGATCGCTGATCTGGTGAATAACCCGCGCCAGCATGCTCTTGCCCACGCCTGACTCCCCTTGGAGCAACACGGGCGCCTGCGTGCCGGCCACCTTGATGGCCATGCGCACGATTTTCGTCATGCTCTGGCTTTTGATCACCATCTGCTGCATCGCATGATCGACACAGTCTTGTTCTAGAAGTGATTGGGCCATGCGCGATGCGATGCGTCGGCTGTCTTCGAGTTCCGCTTTCAAAGCATTGAGTTCGGTGATGTTGCGCACGTTGGTGACCACCCGCACGATCTCGCCGGTATCGTCGTAGATCGGCGTGCCCGTGACGATCACCTGCTTGCCGCCCGTGACTGCCTGCATGAGGGTGACTGGCGCGTGTTTTTTCAATACCTCCAGCGTTACCGAGTGGTCATAGACGTGCTCTTTGACCAGTTCGTGCATGTTCCGGCCGAGCAGATCTTCGCGCCGTAGCCCGGTCATTCTTTCGTAGGCGGGGTTGACGCGGATGGTGTTGGCCTTGCCGTCGGTGATGTAAAGCCCGTCGTAGGAGGACTCGATAATGGCTTCAAGTTCGCGGTTCAGTCGTTGAAAACTCTGCAATTCATCGATGATGGTTTCATATTCCGAGATATCCTGGAAAACCGAGATGACCCCATGAACCCTGCCATCGATAACGACAGGGCTGCGATTGGCGATGATCGTGGCGCCAGCGACACTTAGTTTTTTACCGATCTGCGGTTGTCCGGTTTCGATGATACGCTGGAATTCAGGCCAGACCTCGGGACGGACCTCCCGGATATGCCGCCCGGGGCGGGTTTGCCGATCCTCGCCGAAGATCCTGCGGGCCGCCTTGTTGTATACTGTAATGATTCCCTCGCGGTCGAGAATGAGAATGCCGTTGTGAAACATGTCCAGGATCGAAATCCAGGGCTCAGGTGGCTTCAATGAAAATTCGGGGTTCATCAGTGTGTCCTTCCCTCCAAATCGTGCCCGTGCCATCCTGTACTGACGGGACTGTCATTTGAGGTTGCTTATGGTTACTATAATCTAACCGCTTTTCCAACCGCAGGCAATCCACATTAACCGTTCTGCATTCTCAAACGCGGTATGATGATGTTTCTGATGAAGGGGTGCTGGTAAACCCGATGACGGCATGAGTCAGGGCGCAGGGAATCTGATCGCGTTTGAAAGAGGCATCGATCTGGGAGGCGATGACACCAGGGCGCTCTACGCGCGTGGCGAATGCGCCCAGCGCATCGATGAAATGAGAACGTTCAAGTGAGGGTAGGTCGCATTGTCGGGGAGGCAACCGATATCCTCAAGGGCTATCCCGCACGTTATCTGTGATCCGTCACTTTCGAACTCTGAATTATTGCGGGGAATCGGGGTATCCGTGGATAGGGGGCCGGTTTCCCTGTCGTATTCGGGTACCGCTTACTTCGCGTTTCCTTTCATGGCGCTGATGCGCCAGACATTGCCGTCATCTTCGTCGGTCAACACATAAATCGACCCGTCCGGGGCCGTGTCGACATCGCGAATGCGTGCCGACAACGGCAAACGATCTTCTTCTTTGACACGGGTGCCATCAAAAATCAGACGGACGACTCCCCGGGCTGTCAGTCCGCCAATGAGCGCGGAGTTTTTCCAGTCTGGAAACATATCGCCCGCATAAAATTTCATGCCGGAAGGAGAGATGACCGGGGTCCAGTGCCTGGCGGCATCCTCAAATTCAGGACGGGTCGGCGGGTCCGGAATTTTCTTGCCGTCATAATGATCGCCCCAGCTGACCGCGGGCCAGCCGTAATTGGCGCCCTTTTCAATTTTATTCAACTCATCGCCGCCCATCGGCCCCATTTCCACCACCCACAACACGCCCGCCCCCGGCTGAAACGCCATTGCTTCGATATTGCGGTGGCCGTACGACCAGATTTCGTCCGCTGCATTTTCCTGGCCGACAAAGGGATTGTCTTGCGGCACGCTGCCGTCCGGATAGATGCGGATCACTTTTCCAATATGGTTGGATAAGTCCTGCGCCGGATCGAACTGAAACCGATCACCCATCGCAAAAAACAGGTATTTGCCATCCGGCGAAAATTCGATGCGGTTGCCGAAATGGTTTGCCCCGTCAATATAAGGCTGTTGAACAAAGATATCCTCGAAATTTTCGATGCGGCCGTCGACGAGTTTGCCGCGGCCCAGCGCGGTCGTCGCTTTGCCATCTTCAGCGGGCTTTGCATACGACAAATAGATCACATTGTTGTCTTGGAAATTCGGATCGCGCGCGACATCCATCAGCCCGCCTTGACCGCGCGCATAAACTTCCGGCACGCCTTGCAAAGGCTTGGATAAGGTGTTGCTGGTATCCATGCTGTACAGATTGCCGGTATTGCGTTCAGTGATCAGCAATCGGCCATCTGGAAGAAATGCCATGCCCCAGGGATGGTTCAATCCGCCAATCAGATTTTCGACCTTTACCTTGGTGCCTTTCTTTGTCTGCACTGAGTCGACCGGTGCCGCCCATACCACTACGGTAGTAGAAAAAATGAATGACAGGATCCCCACGATAAGGGTTCCACGCTTTGGTTTTTTCATATCACGCTCCTTTGATGCTGGTTTTCGTAAGCAGAAACATTATGAATCTATGATGCCCCGAATTCAGATGCTGTGGGTGCTTAATGGGATTTTTGACCATCCGCAGCAGGCATTCTAAGCCCGTCTGGTATGTAACTATTCCATCCTCCCACACCTCGCGTGCCCTCAAATAGTGCCTTGGGAGAGATCCAGTGAGCGCCATTGGGTCGCGTGGTGCAATCGTGTAAGACGTCCAGTTTGAACAGCACCAGTTTCAGCGCCTCTCTTGACAGCGCTACGCGAGCCTGCCAAAACTGCGCTGCTGACTATCAGTATCCTGTTTGCGTCTATGTGATGGGCGCATCGGCATCCATTCTAAATGCGAAAAACTCTTTGTGGATCACGGTATGATCAAAAAAGCACGGCACGTTCTCAAAACCGTATTTGGGTATGAGGATTTCGTCTCCATCCAGGGGCGGGTGATCCAGCATGTCCTCGATGGCAGGGACACCCTTGCCGTGATGCCCACGGGCGCCGGTAAATCCTTGTGCTTTCAGATACCGGCCCTGCTTTTCGAGGGACTGACGGTCGTGGTGTCGCCGCTCATTTCTTTGATGAACGATCAGATCCAGCAACTGCGTCAAACCGGCGTAGCTGCCGCCCTGCTGAACAGTTCTCTGGACGCAGTCGAATACCGCCGCAATGTGGCCCTGATCAAAAGCGGGCAGGCCAAACTGCTTTACGTCGCACCGGAAACCCTGGTGAAGCCCAACCTGCTTGACCTGATCGGCGCGCTGCGGGTGGATTGTCTGGCAGTGGACGAGGTGCACTGCATTTCCGAATGGGGCCATGATTTCAGGCCCGAGTACCGGCGCCTTGCGGAAGTCCGGCAACGCTTGGGCGCGGCCGTGTGCTTGGCCCTGACCGCCACGGCCACGCCGAACGTGCGCGAGGATATCAAGGCGTGCCTTGGACTTGAAAAAGGGGCCGAATGCGTTGCCGGCTTCGACCGGCCCAACCTGCTGCTGCAAGTAGCCTTTAAAGACAATGCCTATCGGCAGGCCTTGCAGGTCATCCACAAGCATGCCGGCCATCCCGGCATCGTTTACTGCGCGACACGGCGTCAGGTGGATCAATTGGCACAGGCCTTGTGCCACGACGGCATCGCGGCCCTTGCGTATCACGCCGGGTTGCCGGACGCGCAGCGCCATCTTCACCAGGAGCGTTTTTCCAAAGACGATGTGCAGGTCATGGTGGCGACCGTCGCTTTCGGCATGGGGATCGACAAGTCCAACATCCGTTTCGTGATTCACTTCGATCTGCCCAAAAACATCGAAAGCTATTACCAGGAGATCGGGCGCGCCGGACGCGACGGCGCTGCTGCGGAATGCCTGCTGCTTTACTCCTATGCCGACATTCATAAAATCAAATACATGATCGCTGGCATGGACGCCTCCCGCCAGCGCACGGCCAACCTGCTGCTCACTGTTATCTTACGCTATGTGGAAAGCGACATGTGCCGTAGGCATGTATTATTGGACTACTTTGGTGAAACGTATGCCAAGGGCAACTGTGGCATGTGCGATAACTGCCGTGAGATAGGCGGGAAGGTCCGCAACTTGACCGTGCCGGCGCAAAAACTGCTCGCCTGCGTCAAGCGCACTGGCGAACGTTTTGGGTTGGCGCATGTCATCGATGTGCTGCGTGGATCAAAATCCCAAAAAGTCATGCGCCTGGCGCACCATAGGCTTTCGACTTACGGGATCGGCCTGGAATACACCAAAAGCCAGTGGCAGCAGCTGGCCCGGCAGTTGCTGCATAAAGGTTTCATGGTTCAGGACCTGAATCACGGAAGCCTGCAACTCACCTCCCAAGCCTGGGATCTTTTCAAGGGCTGCTGTACTTTTACCGGCGTACTGGCTGACGGCCAAACGGACCTGCGCGTATCGGGAGCCGCAGCGGCAAGGGAACCCGGGAACGCCGCTTTCGATGGCGCCCTGTTCGAACGCCTCAGAGAAAAACGCAAGGCGCTGGCCGATCAGGCCAAGATCCCGCCGTTTGTCGTCTTTTCCGACAAAACCCTGATGGAAATGGCCACCTGGTTTCCACAGAACAGCGAGGCTTTTCTCTCCATCCACGGCATTGGCCAGGTCAAAGAGCAGCAATACGGGGCCGTTTTCATGCAGATCATCCGGGACTATTGCACTGCAAACGGCATCGCCCCACGACTGGGGCCGAGCAAAGACGCCCTGTCAAAACCAACCGCCCGGACCCCAATACCGGAAGCGAAAAGGCGCCAGACCGAGATCCGCGAGGCCTACAATGCTGGCCAATCCATTGGCCACCTCATGGCCCGGTTTGGAATCAAGCGCATGACAGTGGTCAGCCATTTGTATGCCTGCCATCGCCAAGGCCACCCGATCCGCCGTGACGGCCTGTTGGCGGAAACCAGCGTAACCGGCGCAGCACTGCAACAAACGCTGCAAGCCTTTGAAGCGTTGGGCGCTGATCATCTGGCCCCGGTATATCAGACAATGAACGAAAGCATTCCCTATGAGGACCTTCATGTGTTGCGACTTTATTACGTGACCACCTGCCCACCCTCGGGCGATTCCGATAGGCAAAACGCTATTTAAGGGCTTATCACCTCTATCGTACGTGTGTCAGAAGATATCCTCGCTTCCTATTCCGGTCGAACAGAAAGCGTTTGATTAAAAACCGCATTTTCGTTAACTAACGCAAGTTGATTGGTTTACGTTAAACTCTTGAGCTGCCGGCGTGACGCGGTGGGCGTGAAAGGAGATGGTATGAAGCCGGTTTCCAGCGATGAAGTGCTTGCATTGGACCGCGCTCATGTGTGGCATCCGTATGCGTCGATGGTGAATCCCGTGCCCGTGTTTGCGGTTGCTTCGGCATCAGGGGTGCGCTTGCGTCTGGAAGATGGCAGGGAACTCATCGACGGCATGTCCTCCTGGTGGGCGGCCATTCACGGCTACAACCACCCGGTTTTAAATGCCGCGGCCACGGGCCAGATAGAAAAAATGGCCCATGTCATGTTCGGCGGTCTGACCCACCGTCCGGCCGTTGCATTGGCAGACCTGCTGCTGCGGATGGCCCCGGGGGATTTGCAGGCTGTCTTTTTCTGCGATTCCGGTTCGGTAGCGGTGGAGGTGGCGATCAAAATGGCCCTGCAATATTGGGGCGCCATCGATAGACCGGAAAAAAGCCGATTACTGACTGTTCGTGGTGGATACCACGGCGATACTTTCGGGGCCATGGCCGTTTGCGATCCCGTGACCGGCATGCATACCCTGTTCACCAACAACCTGACCCAACACTATTTCGCCGATCGGCCCGCCTGCCGTTTCGATAGCGCGTGGGATGCGTCCGCGATCGCCGGCTTCGAACGCCTTCTGGCGGCGCACCACCGGCACCTGGCCGCGGTCATCCTGGAACCGATCCTGCAAGGGGCCGGTGGCATGTGGTTCTATCATCCCGAGTATCTGCGCCGGGTGCGCAGCTTGTGCAGTCACTATCATGTGCTGTTGATTCTGGACGAAATCGCCACCGGATTCGGCCGCACCGGCAAGCTTTTCGCCGCTGAGCACGCCGGCGTGGCCCCGGACATTCTGTGCGTCGGCAAATCCCTGACTGCCGGATATATGAGCCTGGCAGCCGTCCTGGCGACCCGGACCGTGTCCGATACCATTTCGGGGGACGGTTCGGGGGTGTTCATGCACGGCCCCACTTTCATGGCCAACCCGTTGGCCTGCGCCATCGCCCGCGCCAGTCTTGAACTGTTGTGCGCCATGCCGTGGCAGGCGCGTGTTCAGCAAATTGAAGCCCAGATGACACGTGAGTTGGCACCGTGTGCCGACCTGCCCCAGGTCGCCGATGTACGGGTGCTGGGGGCTGTGGGGGTTATCGAAGTGAAGCGGCCGGTTAACATGCGCGTCATCCAGCGACGCTTTGTCGAACGAGGTGTCTGGATCAGACCTTTCGGCAAATTGGTCTACATCATGCCGCCGTACATCATACGGCCGGACGAGCTCACTCGGCTGACGTCGGCCATGAAGGCGACCGTTTCGGAAGCGGATTGTCTGCTGCCGGATTGATAACTTTAGAGAACCAAGCGCCGTCAAGTAGCAATCGAAATTCAAATCCGGCACTGGGCATCGTTCCAGCCTGTATGGGCGAACCTTGTGTTCGCCCTGCGCGTAAGATGTCCGGATGTCGTGCGTAGAACACGGGCGAACACAAGGGTCGCCCGAAGGATGAAACGAGAGAGACCGAAGCATTCGGCGATTGTTAGCGCCGGGAAAGCAGGGCGAATGCAAGGAAAATTCGATTTTATCGATGAAGAAATGGATCGTCGCCGGCAGTGTCACCAGGTGCGCGAACTGCAGGCCGTGGAAAATGCGGAAGGGTCCTGGGTGAGGGTCGGCGGCCGGGCGATGGTCAACTTCTGCTCGAACGACTATCTCGGCCTTGCCGGACACCCTGCGCTCAAACAGCGCGCCGCGGACTATATAAAACGTTACGGCGCCGGCAGCGGTGCTTCGCGCCTGGTCTGCGGCAACCATGTCTTCTTTGCACCTGTCGAGGAGCGGTTGGCGGCGTTGAAGGGGGCCGAGGCTGCCATGGTCTTCAACTCCGGTTTTCAGGCCAATGTGTCGATCCTGGCAGCCCTGGCCGATCGGGAGAGCCTGATTCTTTCGGACCGTCTCAATCACAACAGCCTGATTCAGGGCGCGCGCCTGGCGCGCTGCCGCATTGAAATTTTCGATCACAACGATCTGGACCACCTGCAGGCCTTATTGGAAAAGAGCAGCGGCCGGGGGTTTTCACGCATCTTCATTGTCACCGAGTCGATTTTCAGCATGGATGGCGACCAGTGCCCCATAGACGATATGGTGTCCCTGGCGCGGCGATTTGGAGCGATTCTTGTGGTCGACGAGGCCCATGCGACGGGCGTGATCGGTCTCCGCGGCATGGGGCTGACGTGCGGCAAAGGCGTGGATGTGGTCATCGGCACCTTCAGCAAGGGCTGCGGGGCATTCGGGGCCTATGTGGCCTGCTCGCGCAAGGTGCGCGACTATCTGATCAATTGCTGCGCCGGGATCATTTACTCCACCGCCCTGCCGCCGGCCGTGCTGGGCGCCATATCCGGTGCGCTGGCATTGATTCCCGAAATGGATGCAGAGCGGCATCGGCTGCATGGACAGGCCGATTTTCTTCGGAATTCACTACATCGCCTGGGATGGGATTGCGGCCGTTCGACCACCCAGATCGTCCCGGTGATAGTAGGCAAGGAAAGCGACACGCTGGCGCTTTCTGAGTGGCTGAAGAAAAACGACATTTTTGCCTCGGCAATCCGACCACCCACGGTGGAAGAGAACAAATCCCGAATACGCCTGACGGTCACCCTGCTGCATTGCGAGGCGGACATGCAGCGGGTCGTCGATGCCTTCGAACAGTGGAAAGGATACTCGGCATGAAGCGATTGCGCCTTCCTACCCGACTCTTTGTCACAGGCACCGGCACCGGCGTGGGCAAGACCATGGTGTCGGCCATCCTCATGGCGGGGACTCGCGGTGTGTATTGGAAACCGGTCCAAAGCGGGCTGGAAGAGATCACCGATACCCAGTGGATTCAACAGGTGACAGGCTTGTCCGATCGCCATTTTCAGCCGGAGCGCCACCGGCTCCGTCAGGCCTTGTCGCCGCATGCTTCGGCCGCCTTGGACGGCGTGCGCATCGACCTTGCGGATTTCGAGCTGCCCGACCCGGCGCCATTCGGTCACCTGATCGTCGAGGGCGCCGGCGGCCTGCTCGTGCCGCTCAACACGAGCGATTTTGTGATAGATCTGGTTGTTAAGCTGGGACTGCCCGCTCTTCTGGTGGCCTCAAGCGGGCTGGGTACCATCAATCATACGCTGCTGAGCCTGGACCAATTACGCAGCCGAAATGTGCCCATCGCCGGGGTGATCCTGAACGGCCCGCGCAACGCATCCAATAGGGCGGCGATAGAACATTACGGTCGCGCCGCTGTGGCGGAAATCGAGCCGCAGGCGCGAATTTCTTCTGGGTTGTTGGCCCAGTTGTTTGCTTTAAACTTCAGAGAAGAAATTTAAAGTAGAAAGAGGTTGACATGCGCCGACATTCGGTGACCGGCGGTGGCCATATGCCGGATCGTGCAGCGCGCGCTGGGCTCTGTGCCGCCGGCCGTGCTAACGGCGATTGGCGTCTCGGCGGCGCTGCTGCCGGACGGGGGCGCAATTCAAAATACCTGGCGCAACCCATACCGTGGGGGCCGAGCTAACGGCGGCGATCGGCTGGCGCTTCAGGAACATGCTGGTGAGCTCGCGGTCCTAAGCAATTCATTGACGGTCGTCCGGGGCGCTATCCACGCCTGGGCGAGGCCTGGTTCCGAGTTGGCGCCGGTCACCAGCGCGTTTTTTAACCCGTCGCCAGTCTTCAGTCCGGCCGGGACGCTGAAATGCCCAAAAAACCGCCGCCCCGGCCGCGGCGGCCAGCAGCGAAAGACGCGCGGCGCCGACAGCAAATATCGCGGCATGCTTGATCAGCCGTATCGCTTTCATGATCTTTGCTCCTTGGCGTTGGTCGGGGTTTTCCGGCCCGCAAGTGTACTAGTTCGGCATGGCCGGGATGCCCCGTTGTTTCTGTCAACTTAGTGCCGCCGGTTCTTTTTGTCGAACGTTTCCAGCAAAACACCTGCCCTTTTTCAATGCCCATCGAGCAGAAAAAGACTGGTCACGAAAATTTGCTACGCCAGGACGGAAAAAATCCTCCAAAAAATAGCCAACGCGCAGCGCCCTGCCATTGCACCCAAATACGAACCAACCCGGTCACATAGGGTTGCCGTTGGGCAGCCAGCCAAGGGCGGGCGCGTGCAGGCTTTGAATGTACAGGCGCTCCGGTGTTTCGGTAACTCCCGTGGTTTCGGGATATCTTCCGCTCGGGTCCTGCAGGTCGGCAACGATATTGCCGTCCTCGTCGAATGCGAAGACATGGCCGTACGCGGGCGGTACCGGCCACAACCGCTTAGGCAGACGCATAGCGAGTTTGCGCACGAACGGTTTATCCGACAGGCTGTCGGTTTCCCTGCTGCGCGGTTTGACCAGTCCGGCCCAGATGCGCCCGTTCAAGCCGCGCATCAGGTTGTCCGGATAACCCGGCAAATTGGCCAGGAAGATCCGGGCATCGCCCGACGGGCTTTGCGCGGCCGGATCGATGTCCCTGGCATTCAAGCCGCGCACGCTCACCGCAAACTTCCAGATCCGGTATTCCCCCGTTTCCACCACGTATATCGATGACTGGTCCGCCGAAAGGACGATGCCGTTGGCAAACGACAACCCATCGACCATCACTTCGGTTTCGGAATTGGACGGATCGTACACTATCACCCGGCCGGTGGCTGAGTGCTCCATGATGTCGAGCACACTGGCATTGAAGGTGCCGCCCCACCGGGCCGGCCCGAAACGGCGGGACGCATCGGTAAAGTAAATCTTGCCGTCGGCGGCGATCGTGACGGCATCGGCATAACGAATGGGATCGAGGCCGCTGCTGCTCGCGACTTTATCGGCAAGTACCGTAACTTTTCGGTCGCCCGCACTTTCTCCCTCGCGTTCGATAGCAAGCAGGCCACGTACGGCATCGGCGGCGATCATGCGGCCCTGCCCGTCGAAGTCGAAGCCTAGCACACGCCCTCCGGTTTGGGCCCATACTTCCATCGAAGTACCATCGGCATTCATTCGCAGAATCTTTCCCCCGTCAACGGCGGCATACAGATCGCCGTCCGCCCCCACCAGCACGTGCTCCGGTCCGCTTTCCGCGCCGATGGAGATAAGGCGCAGGTCAGCCAGTCGGCGGTTGGCGGCGTGCACCCCGACATAGCCGGTGTCTTCCGGAGGATCCCAGACCACCGGATCAATGGGAACCGGATAAAGCGTCAGATATGCGACGAGCAGAAGCAAAAGGACCAGAACCGCAACAGTGAATTTTCGCAGCACGATGTCTCTCCTTTCTTTGAGGTGGCTGCCACCGACGTAGGTAGGGCCCCTGCCCAACGCCTACGATGATAGTTCTTTTCCCAACATCGGCTCATACCACTTTCGAGGCCAACCGACAAATGACAATTCGGCCGCGGCGCTCGAACGCACCGCAAGTGTCTGGTCATAGGATGCGCAGCAGCGAAGCGCATCAATTTGCCGGATCGGATCGGGGACGCTTTATCGTAGATCTTCATTTAAGCTGGGCCTGCCCGTACTTCTGGTGGCCTCAAGCGGGCTGGGCACCATCAATCATACGCTGCTGAGCCTGAACAATTACGCAGCCGATGTGCCCATCGCCGGTGTGATCCTGAACGGCCCGCGCAACGCATCCAACCGGGCAGCGATAGAACATTACGGTCGAGCCGCAGGCGCGAATTTCTTCTGGGTCGTTGGCCCAGCTGTTTGCTTTAAAATTCAGAGAAGAAATTTTAAAGTGGTAAGAGGAAATTCCGCTTGACTTTTATGTGCCAGTCGAGGTTTTGGGGTGTGCGCGCTCCCAATCCTGGACCGGAGTGCCCTCCTCGACTTCTTCCCAGCCGGTAATCATGGCTTTGACATGCGCCGACACTCGGTGGCCGGTGGTGGTCATGTAGATGTGTACAATCAGGAAGGTCAAGGTGGCGAAGGCGCCCAGGGTGTGGATGACGGCCACGGTCTTCAAGGAGAGAAAACCCAAGCCCCAGGCGGTCCAGTTGTTGTACCCCCAATACAGCAGGCCGGTGATCATCTGCAGCGGCAGTAAAAAGGCCGCCAACGAGAGATAGGTCAGGCGCTGCAGGGGGTTGTGCTTGGCTTCCTTGCGTTTGGGCACCGGGTGCGACTCGCCTTTGAAGATGCCGTAGCTGTAATAGCGAATCACTTCCAGCATCTTTTTGGTGGTGGGAATATACTGCCGCCATTCGCCCGTAGTCATTATCCAGAAGACAAAGAAGGCAAAGGCGATCAGCCAAGCCAGGCCAACGAAGTTATGCACGTTGACGGCCCGTCCGAAACCCAGCAGGGTATACGTGTCGTGGACTTCGAACCCGGTGAGCAGCAATATGATGATCAACAGGCTTTGCAGCCAGTGCCAGAAACGTTCGTAACGGGTGTAAAGATAGATTTGGACCATTTTTTTCAACATGGTTCAGCCCTCCTTGCGGCCGTTTGTGAAAATGCGGGTCAGGCCGTGTACCACAACGCCCGCCAGGGGGCCTAACACGGCCATCCAGCCCAGAACGTCGAGAGGGCGCATCCTGGTCGCGGCCGGGCATGTACACGCCAGCAATCCCGGCCAGGCGGCTGTCCTGCCGCGTGTGGCATTCGGTGCAAACGACCACCTGATCGCGGGGGGCGACCATGTGGGTGGCCGGAAACACATAGCTGGTCTCGACGAAATCGAACTCACCCGAGTAGGGTCGCTCTGAATACGCCATGCCGCTCTGGATGGCCTTGCCTCCATGATAGTCCTTTCTTCGTCGTCGCCGGCTATTCGCGGGCGTTATGGGCTATTGATGATAGATGCGACGATGGTTAAGCAATTCGGGTGCCACTTTTTACATGCCATGCATAATTTGGCTTAACCCATTGAAAAAAAAGGTATTGCACTATAAACGGAATGAACTATAAATGCTGCAGGTGTTAACTTGTTCACATGGGTATTAACACCTGTTCCGAAGGCGCATGACTGGCATTATGTTGTCAGGGATGGGGGGTGGTGTTATGTTAACAGGTGTTAATAAAAACATCACCGCGATCAAATTGACCTAATGATCGGAGTCATTATGAAAAAAATAAGGATGATAAATACCATTCGCAATTCTCTGGCCTTGAAAACAGCGCTCGTTCTGGCTGCAGTGCTGATTGCCTTTCAGGGGCAGGCAGTAGGGATGGTTACGGGCTTGGCGGCAACTGATGCCTATCGTTTGATTGCGGCGCGCGGCGGCGATCCACAGTTTGCCATTATCGACATGCGCACGCCGGCGGAATTCAAGCAAGGTCACATTGCCGGCGCCGAACTGATCGATTATTACAGTCCTGATTTCAAGGCCGAACTGGATCGTCTGGACCGCGGCCGAACCTACCTGATTTATTGCCGCAGCGGCAATCGCAGCGGCAAAGCGCTAAAAATGATGGCGGACAAGGGCTTCGACCGAGTGTACCATCTGGATGGCGGCATTTTGGATTGGCGCAGCCAAGGATTGCCGCTGGTGCAATCGCACTGATCGATGCTATCATGGGCCAAGAAAAGGGCGCGCGCATCGACAGCCCATGCGTCGGCCGCAAGCGCCATGGGTGCTGCGACCAGGGTCTTGAGCGAAACGGTATGACCAAAAAGTCCAATTCACCACAGAGTTCACAGGGGTAAAGTAAAAAGTGTGGTGCAAAGATCTTTGCTTACCCTCACATTCTGACGCTATCTGTTCATGGAGTGATTGAATGACCTATTTGCAACCCACCCCGGAGAGCGGTGCAACCATCGTCAACACCGGCTGCTGCCACGATTGCGGCGGTCGCTGCCTGCTCAAGGCGCATGTGCGCGATGGCCGCATCATCCGTTTTGAATCCGATACCGGCGCAGCGCCTCAGATCCGGGCCTGCGCACGTGGCCGCGCTTACCGCCAGCGGCTTTATTCATCCGAACGCCTGCACTATCCGATGCGCCGTGTGGGCGCACGCGGCGAGGGCAAGTTCGAACGAATCACCTGGGACCAGGCCCTGGATGCGGTCGCCGAACAATTGCAGCGCATCAAAGGGGCGTACGGCAACAGCGCCATTCTGTATCTGCCGGGCGCGGGCAACCAGGGCATGCTGCATGGGCCTACCGCGCCGGGCATGCTGCTGCAACAGTTCGGCGGTTTTACACGCTACTGGGGCGTTCCCTCGTACGAAGGGGCCTTGTTTGCCTCGATGGCCACCTATGGCACAATCCGCACCGGCCATTCGCGCGACGATTTGATGAATTCCAGGATGATTCTCCTGTGGGGCTGGAATCCGGCCAATACCATCTGGGACCCGGAAACCAGTCTGTGGGTGGCCAAGGCGCGCGAAAACGGCGCGCGCATCGTGGCCGTGGACCCGCGCTACACCGATTCGGCCGCCACCTTCGCCGACCAGTGGATACCGATCCGGCCCGGCACGGATGGCGCCATGCTGGCGGCCATGGCGTACGTCATCGTCAACGAAGGATTGTACGACAAGGCATTTATTGAAAAACACACCGTTGGCTTCGAGAGCTACAAAGCCTACCTGCTGGGAACGGACGACGGCACGCTCAAGACGCCGGTCTGGGCCGAAGCGATCACCCGTGTGCCGGCTGCGACCATTGTGGAACTCGCACGCGCCTATGCCACCCATAAGCCCGCGGCCCTGATCGCCGGCTGGGGGCCTGCGCGCACCGCCATGGGCGAGCAGTACAGCCGCGCGGCCGCCGTTCTGTGTGCCATCACCGGCAACATCGGCATCCCCGGCGGCTACGCGGGCGGTTTCATGCGGGCCTACTCCAGTCGCGAAACCGGCCATCTCGTGAAAAAAGACCCCAACGCGACGATCGACAAGTCCAAGGGCATACCGTCCGCCAACCCGGTCGAAAACGGCGCCCTGCCACGTCCCGACAGCCTGTTCAAATTGAGCGGCGGCACCAACGCCACTAGCGCTCGCATCCATCAGAGCAGAATCTGGGATGCGATCCTGCGCGGCAGAGCCGGCGGCTATCCGGCAGACCTGAAAATGGCCTACATCGTTGCCAGCAACTGCCTCAACCAATATCCCAACAGCAACCGCGGGGCGCGGGCCCTGCGCGCGTTGGAGTTCGTGGTCGTGCACGAGCAGTTTATGACCGCCACGGCGCGCTTTGCCGATATCGTGTTGCCGGTTAACACCTTCATGGAGCGCAGTGATATCGCCCCGCCCTGGCTGGGCTCCCCCTATTACATTTACCTGAACAAAGCCGTCGATTCCCTGTATGAATCCAAAAGCGACTTGGAGATCTGCCGTGCGCTGGCCCCGCGTCTCGGCGTTGGGCAGGATTTTTTTACTCTTTCCGAGGACCAGATCCTGCGGATGTTCGTGTCACGGCGCAAAGACATTCCGGATTACGAGGCCATGCAGCGCGACGGCGTTTTGAAGATCCAACTGCCCGAGCCGATTGTGGCTTTCAAAGAGCAGATCGCCGCGCCGGAGCGGCACCCTTTTCCGACCCTGTCCGGTAAAATCGAGATTGCCTGCGACCATCTGGCGGAGATGAACAACCCGCGCATTCCGGCCGTGCCCAAGTACCTGGGTCACGAGGAGCACTATGATGCCCCCCTGGCACGCAAATACCCGTTGCAGCTGCTCACGGCCCATTCCAAGATCCGCACCCATTCCACCCTGGAGCGGGTGCCATGGCTGCAGGACCTGGAAACGCAAGGTGCATGGATTCATCCGGCCGATGCCGACCCTCGCAATATCGATGACGGTGACCTGATCGATATCTTTAACCATCGCGGCCGTATCCGTATCACGGCCAAGGTGACCGAACGCATCATGCCCGGCGTGGTCAACGTTTGCCAAGGCGCCTGGTACACGCCGGATGCAGATGGCGTCGATCTGGGCGGATGCGCCAATACCCTGACCAACGATCACCCCTCGCCAGGAGGCGCTTTTCCGATGAACAGCGCCCTGGTGCAAGTCGAACGCGCCCCGCAGCGCCCCGAGGAGAAAAAAGCATGACCCAGATGGGGATCTATTTCGACCAGACCCGCTGCACCGGATGCTACACGTGTGTCATCGCCTGTAAAGATTGGTACGATGCCGACACCGGACCAGTGAATTTGATGCGCGTGCGTTGCCTTGAACACGGGGTTTTTCCCCATCTTTTCGCGGCTTACCTGGCTACGCCCTGCTATCACTGTGCCCAACCGCCCTGCGTTCAGGCCTGTCCGGAAAACGCGATCACCAAACGGGCGGCTGACGGTATTGTCGTGGTTGACCAGGAGAAATGTGTCGGCGCGGCGCGCTGCCCCAAGCGCTGCCGGAAAGCCTGTCCCTGGGGCGCACCCCAGTTCGGTCCGGAGAGCGACGCCCGCATGCACAAGTGTCAGATGTGTTTTGAACGGCTGGCGGAAGGACAGCAGCCGATTTGCGTGGAAGCATGCCCCATGTTCGCTCTGGAGGTTGAGCCGCTGAAAGCTTTGCGCGCCAAGCACGGCGATCTCCGGGAAGCGGAAGGTTTTAAATACTTCGAACGCTTCGGACCGTCGGTGATATTCAAGCCCAAGTTGCGCCGGTGAATACCAGAGTGGATAGCTGGGCGGGCCGGGGGCGGCCCGCCTCGTTCATTTCATGGGTTGGTCACTCGCCTAAAGGCACCAGGAAAATGGGCTTGCGGCTTTGCTGCATGACGCTCTTTCCGGCGCTGCCGACCAGGGTCCGTAACAACGAGCCTTTTTTGTAGTAGCCCATCGCCACCATGTCACAATTGGCGCTTTCGGCAACTTCGATGATCGCTTCGGCCACGTTGCCGAAGCGGACCTCGATGGCATCGACCGGCACGGGTTTCTCGGCGCACAGCTTATCGGTCGTGTTATCGCAAAGATCTTTCAAGGCGTTCTGGATGATCGGAATCGTTCTGCGCTTGCCGATCAAAAGGTTCTTGATGACTTCCTGGTTTTCCTTGCGAATTTTCTCATACAACGCGCTGTCCACAAGATGGATCATGCGGTTCTGAACTGTTGAAGAGCCGTCCTCGATGACGTGCAGCATCACGATGGAAGCCCCCAGTTGGGATGCCAGCGCAACGGTTTGTTCGAAAACGTCGACTGAGCCTTTGGAAAGATCTGAAGAGAAAAGTATTCTGTTAATTTTATGAATCATGGGAATCCTCCACCGCCTGCCAGAAAGCGCCGGCGTGCAAAGATAATAGAAATTACTTACATCAAACTCGGCAGCCAGGTAGCAATTGCCGGAAATATGATCACCAAAACCAGCACCAGCAACAAGATGGTCACCGGCAGCATCGCTCCTTTGATCACCGTTCCGATCGGAATGGCGCCGATTTGAGAGACGATGTACAGCACCCCGCCCATTGGAGGCGTGATCAGCCCCAGGTTGACGTTGATCAACAGGATGACGGCAAACCAGATGTTATCCCAGCCCATGTGCAGAACGACCGGGTACAGCAGTGGAATCGCCAGGTACATCAACGAAAGACTTTCGAGGAACATGCCCATCACGAACAGGAGCATGTTGACGATAATCAGCAACGTGAGCGGGGAAAAATCATGGGCGATGATCAATTCCAGGATTTGCTGGGGAATTCGGCCGAAAACGACCCCATGTCCCATCATGACACCCGCCATGACGATCACCGCTACCATGGCCGAAATGTTGGCCGCGGAGAGCAGGATTTGCCATAATTTGCGGATGGAGATCGTGCGGTAGACAAACATGCCGATGATGATGCAGTAAACGGCAGCTACCGCAGCCGCTTCCGAAGCGGTGAAAATGCCGAGATAGATGCCCCCCAGGATGATGACCGGGGCCATCAATCCCCAGAAAGCCTCCTTCATGGCCGCCATTTTGCTCAGTTCGATTGCACTCTCGGATCCTTTAAGGCTCCCGGCGCGCAACGCCTGATCAACTGAAATCCCCGTGCCGACCACCTCGGACACAGTCTCCTGGGATTCAGAGGGCCTTTTTGAAAACAAAGCCAGGGCGAATGAGTACAGAAAGATCAATAAAAAGCCGGGAATCATGCCGGCCATGAAAAGTTTGCCCACCGACTCGTCCGTGAGATACCCGTAGACAATCATCACGAGGCTGGGCGGAATGACACTGCCCAGGGACCCGCCGGCCGTAATCGCCGCTGCGATCATGGTGTCGGTGTAGCGTGCCTTGCGCAGTTCGGGTATGGCAATCAGGCCCATTGTGGATGCCGATACAAAGCTGGAGCCGGTCATGGCCGCAAAAACACCGCTACTGAGAATGGTTGCTGCGCCCAACCCAGAGCGCATCCTGCCCATGAAGGCCTTGGCCGCATCGAACAGACGCTTGCCCATGCCGGTTTCAGAGATCAGTTGCGCGGTCAGGATAAACAGAGGGATCGCCACCAGAGTGCTGGTGTCCAGTGAGGCATACGCTTTTTCAACGCCTGTGCTTAACGCCGTATCCAGATCGGTGTAGATGGTCATTAACCCCAGCGCCAGAAAACCGAGCCCAAACCCCACCTGAATTCCGCTGGCGAGTACCATTAAAAAGACGATGACAAAACCAACAACGTACAGTGTCATGATTCACCTCTTAGTCAAAGTGCAAGCTGCCGATTCACCCGCCTCAGCGATGAGGAAAAGATCCGGCCAATATCGGATCGCAGCTGGCGCCAATGCGCCCGCGGTCTGTTTGCCGGGTGATGCGACAGTCAGCTGGAAATGGGACTGCCGAGCCTATTTAGGCCGGTTTGAAAAGTCGTCCGCCAATTTATTGATGAATTGCAAGGTCAGCAGCAGGCCGCCGACGGGCACCAGCAACCATGGTATCCACAGCGGAGCGGCCAGCAGCCCTGTACTGACATCTTCGATGTCATACGCGAACTTGACCATTTCCATGCCTTTGAAGATGAAAACAAAAGAGTAGATGGCCCCCAGAAAATCGGTTACAATTTTCAAACGGCGGCGGTTGCGGGGATTCAAGCGGTCGACCACGACAGTGATTGAAAAATGGCTGTCATTTTTAAGCGCGTAAGCTGCCCCCAAAAAGCCGATCGCCATGCACAAATAAATGCTCATCTCCTGCACCCATGTGGTCGGAGCATTGAAAATATAGCGCATGAATACTTCGTAAACGACAATGAAGGTCACAACCAGCAAACAGATTGCTGCAACGATCCCACCGGTATCGCTGGAGTAATCGATCCATCGAAACAAGAAGAATTTTCTATTGCTTGATTTTTGCATGACGTCATTTCCTGTGCAAGGCAATATCGATCATATCGGCCGGTAACTGCCCGTTGAAGAGTGGTATGGTGAATATACATGCATGGCGCGGATCGGGGTTGGAACGTGATTTTTGTGACGCTCAAATAACCTTGCCACCGGATGCGCGCAATTGGCGCGCATCCGGCGGCAAGCAAACATCGATCTGAAGCAACGCGTCTATTTGATATTCAGATCCAGCAACCGCTGGGCCTCTTTGCCGTTATCTTTGGCCCACTTGGCCCAGACTTCTTTACTGATATTTTTGATTTTGGCGCGTTCCGCATCCGGTATGCGCGTCACGGAAGCGCCTTCCTTTTCTATTTCAGCAGTGAACTTTGCTTCCCAACCCTTGGCCGCCGCAAGCGTGATCGCGGTTTGCTTTTTTCCAAGATCGACCATCAGGTCCTGGACATCCTTGGGCAGCTTATTCCATGTATTCAAGTTCATGCAGATAAAGATCGTGGCGTAGCTCATATCCATTTTGGTGAGATATTTTGCCACTTCATGGGACTTCTGGAAATAGCCGCCAACGGCGGAGTTGGCCATGGCATCGGATACGCCGCGTTGCAGCGCCATATACTGCTCTGTCTGAGGAATGGAAGTGTCGGGAGCGGCGCCCAGCTTCACCATGATTTCAGAGAACATCGGGCTGGTGGAGAGAATGCGCAAGCCTTTGAAATCGTCTACGCTCTGGATGTTCTTCTTGTTGCTGAACATCTGAACCCCATCGGTCCAGCTGATTACAACCAGCTTCAAGCGTTTCTTCTCCATGGCCTTTTCGATGATCTCTAACGATTCGCCCGTGTACGCTTTGGCAGCTTCGTCGATTGAATCGAAAGCAAAGGGCAGATACACACCCTGCAGCATGGGGACCATGGCCAGCATTGCAGGCTGCAATACCAGGCCCATGTCTACCGATCCTTTGGCGACGGCGCTGTGCATTTCCTTGGGGCCATACAATTGACCACCGGGGTAGTCCACGATTTTGACTTTGCCGGCCGCTGCCGTGTTCACTTCATTGATCCAGTCCGCCCTGGCTTCGGCCACATAGTGCTTGGGAGGCCCCCACGTCGCCAGTTTGAGTACCATCTCATTGGCCGAGACTTCCAGCGGCAACAATGCAATCGCAAAAATAAAACAAATGACACCCAACAAATTTTTGTGCTTCATACTTCCCCTCCTTGCTTCATGTTGATGACAACCATGGATGTACGCTTGTGCTGATAGCGCACATCCGCCAGCCTAGCCTCTATCCCCAAAAAACGACAAAGCGCCGCCCGAAGCGGTAGTTTTGTCATACATGCTCGACATGCTGCTTTAAAAGAAGAATATACCCCCTCAACGGCGTGAAATCCCCAGACTGTTTTCACGACGCTGCGGTATTAGAAAGGATAATTGGACCGGATAGCACAAGGAAATGCGTATCACAAGGAAGATTATCAATCAAAAACAAATTGTAGTAAAGCTCCTGAATACTATTCATCGGAACGCAGCGAGGCCTTGACAGGCCCACTGGTATTCAGGACGGGGGTGGGTTCGACCTGCATAAAAGAAAGTGCTTTTTTTCGTTCAGGATATGGGGCCCATTTATCCCCTGGCTTTTTTAGCATAATTTGCGGCATTGATGCCGGCGATGCATCCTTCGCCGACGGCTTTGGCCATTTGCCAGGGCGGACCGCAAATGTCACCGGCCGCATAGATGCCCGGCAAGTTGGTGGCCTGCTGTTTATCGGCTTGGATGTAGCGCATCTCGTCATCCAACAGAACGCCCATGTTTGTGGCCAGTTGCAGTAACCCCTTAGCGCCTTGTTCGATGAAAACACCGCTGACCGGTATAATGGACCCATCCTGAAGCTGTAATCCCTCAACCTGTTGATTGCCTGTGATGGCTGTGACTTTGGCATTGGTGTGCACGCTGATGCGGCTGGCCGCAAGTTTTGTCTTGAGGGAATCGGAAACGTCGAGCCGGTCACATACCAGGTGGACCTCGCCGGCAATGTCCGTCAGGGTCAGCGCCCCGTCCACAGCGGCGCTTTCACCGCCAATGACAGCGACATTTTCATTCTTATAAAAATTGCCGTCGCAATCCACGCAATAGCTGACCCCTTTGCCCAACATTTCTTTTTCACCGGGGACACCCAGTCGGTTGCGCTGAGTACCGGTGGCAATGATCAGGGCCGCTGTGGTGAGCGTGGTTCCGCTTTCGGTTTTCAACCGGTATCCGGAGGAACTCTGGGGGTCGACCGCCAGAACATCTTCTTCCAAAAAGTGCGCTCCGAACGTGGTGGCTTGCTGGCGGCCATTGCTCAGCATCTCTTCTCCGGGAACATTGAATTGACAACAGAAATTCTCGATATGCGCGTGAAACAAGCTGCTCTTGTTTTCCTTGCCCAAAACGACCACGGACACTTTCTTGCGGGCAGCGTGGATAGCCGCCTGCAAACCTGCCGGCCCGGTACCTATAATCACTACGTCATAGTGTTGGGAAGTTTCCAATGCAATATCCTCCTTCGAAGGCCATCGCGTTTGCCATACCTTCGCTTTTTCTTTAGACTTCGTTGAGATTGAAAAGGTGGGCATGTCTGCCGAAAAAGCAAGCCCCATGCGACCAGGTGCTGCCCGTGTCCGAGGATAAGGGCGCATTTTCGCGTGAACGTTCTTACCCGCATGGACGCCGTTTAATGAGAGCGGGAGGATACACCGCCCCAACTTGGCCGTAGCTTGCGTGGTGGGCAATTCGCCTTATATTGGCCAATATCGTTACTCTATGAGGAGTCGGGCATGAAAGAACATGTTAAATCAACGGATACTTGCAGCTTGGAAGCCGATACCTGCAAAACGGACGTGGCCGCCTATAAGCAGATGAAAGCCCGTGTCCCCGAGATCGCCGAACGCATCATTGCCCATTGCGAAAGCCAGGAGTGTTATACGCACATCGATTACGAGCCCATTCCCTCCGAAGGGTTCGTGTCCGACCTGATCGACCGTTTTCGAGAGATCCTGTTCCCAGGCTATTTTTCACGCGAAAGACTCGATCCGGCCAACATGAAATACAGTTTGGGCCAGGGGGTATCGCTGCTGTATGATATGCTCTCGGAGCAAATCGCTCACCATGTGCGGCATGATTGCCAGCGGTATGATTTGCCCTGCAGCGATTGCGAACAAAGCGGCCAAGCCAAGGCTATCGCGGTACTGGAGGCCATCCCTGAGATTCGTCGCATGCTGGCGACCGACGTGCAAGCCACTTTCGACGGTGATCCGGCCGCCAAGAGCCATGATGAAATCATCTTCAGCTACCCGGGAATCTTTGCCGTGATGGTGCACCGGGTGGCCCATCGCCTGTTCGAACTGGAGGTGCCGCTGCTGCCGCGCATCATGAACGAACACGCTCACAGCGTCACCGGCATCGATATTCATCCGGGAGCCATCATCGGACCGCGTTTTGTAATCGACCACGGGACGGGGGTGGTCATTGGCGAAACCACGCATATCGGCAAAAATGTCCGTATTTACCAGGGGGTGACCCTCGGTGCTCTGAGCCTGCCCAAGAATGCCGGGGAACAGTACCGTGGCAAAAGACGCCATCCTACAATCGAGGACGATGTCATCATCTATTCGGGAGCGACCATTCTCGGAGGCGACACCGTGATCGGCGCACGTTCGGTTATCGGCGGCAATGTGTGGTTGACCGAATCGGTGCCGGCGGACATGACCGTTATGATGGAACATCCGCGCCTGGTTTATAAATCGGCCGAAAAAAACACCAAGGGAGTCTGATATGCATATTTACCATAGTGTCAGTGCGACCGTCGGACGCACACCGCTGGTTCGTTTGCGACGTTTGGCCGATAAAGTGCCGGCCGAGATTCTGGCCAAAATGGAGTATTACAACCCGCTTGGCAGCGTCAAAGACCGCATCGCCGCCTACATGATCGACGAAGCCGAACGCCAGGGCCTCATCGGCCCGCATACGCGCATCATCGAGCCGACCAGCGGCAACACGGGGATCGGCTTGGCATTCGTATGCGCGGCCAAAGGCTACCGGCTGCTTTTAACCATGCCTGAAACCATGAGTGTGGAGCGGCGTAAATTGCTCGTCCATCTGGGCGCCGAACTGGTTCTGACGCCCGGCCCCGAAGGGATGGGCGGCGCCATTGCAAAAGCTGGCCAGATTAAGTCACGGGATCCGAATGCGTTTATTCCCAACCAATTCGAAAATCCTGCCAATCCCATGGCCCATCGTGAGACCACCGGACCCGAAATCTGGGCCGATACAGAAGGCCAGGTCGATATCCTGGTTTCCGGTGTCGGTACCGGCGGCACGATCACCGGTGTTTGTCAGGCCATCAAACCCAAGAACCCGAATTTCAAGGCCATCGCAGTCGAACCAGCCGCATCGCCGGTCCTGTCGGGCGGTGCCAAGGGTCCGCATAAAATACAGGGCATCGGTGCAGGCTTCGTTCCCAAAGTGCTGGATACCCGTTTGATTGACGACGTTATTACGGTCACTGACGACATGGCCATCGAAACAGCGCGCCGATTGGCCGCCGAAGAAGGCATCTTGTGCGGAATTTCTTCGGGTGCGGCCGTTTGGGCTGCCTTGGAAGTGGCAAGACGTAAGGAAAACGCCGGCAAGCGCATCGTCGTGATTCTGCCCAGCACCGGTGAGCGATACATCAGTACGCCCCTTTTCCGGTAAAATGAATAGTGTTGATGAAAGGTCATCGCGCACTGGTGATCTGCCAGTGCTTCCGATGCATCAAAAAAGTCTTTTTTCAATTTGGATAATGGGCTATAATATTGTCTTGCCATCACAAATAAAACCCATTTACTAAATAATTGACATTTGGCCGGTTTTGTTCCAATGATGCCTTGAATTTAGATCTGTTTTGGATCGGGACGATTCTCGATGGTGTGACGTTCACATTACAGTGCTATTCTTTCTGATTAACAATATAATCTGATTAACAATATAATAGGTAAGGAAATCATGGGTATTCAAGAGAGAAAGGAACGAGAAAAGGAGCGTCGGCGGCAGCAGATCATTGTCGCTGCAAAGAGGGTGTTTTCGGATAAAGGGTTCAATAAAGCCACCATGGAGGATATTGCCAAGGAAGCTGAGTTGAGTCCGGGTACCTTGTATCTGTATTTCAAGAACAAAGAGGAGTTGTACGCCTCGTTGTCCCTGAGGATCTTGCAGTATCTGCATATCCGCATATCCCATGTGATCAATCAGGCCGAACTTGATCCGCAGGCCAAATTGGATGCGCTCAAAGAGGTCATGTACGATGTGTATGATTTCGATCCATTGATCATCATCAACATGTTTCATTTGCAATCCAGCGAAACGCTGAAAAACCTGTCCGATGAATTGATCGAGGAGATTAAAACACTCTCGCGCAATTCCATTGGTGCCATTGCAAAGATTTTTCAAGAAGGGATCAAGAGCGGCATTTTCATCGACCGCCATCCGGTCGCAATGTCCGATATCACATGGGCTCTTTTTTCAGGTGTGGTCTTGTGGGAAAACAGCAAAAAGATCATTAATGACAAAAAAGATTATCTGAAGGAAACGCTCAAGCTTGCTTTTGAAATTTTTGACCGGGGCATCAGCAACCAGAAATAGGTCTTTCAGAAAAACTATTCGCACGTCATTAGGCGCCCGGCACGTAACTTGTGCCGGGCGCCTAATGACGTTCAGGGCAAACGCGGACGGGTCCGTTGCCCTCTTTTGCGTTCCGCATTCAAAGATTAAAGAGTGATGATCTGGTAAAAAGGCGCCATCTGCCATTCGTATAGATCTCGCTCAAGATAGAGGTGCGTGCGAGCGTACCTTGTGTTTGCCCGCGTCCAACGCACGGCATCGTACCAACGGCTGTGTCCCACCACTCGCACCGGGCGAACACAAGCCGCCCCTGCGTGTGAAACAAAAAAACCTGCCGCAAGCATGTTGTGGCAGGTTTCAAAAGTGCGTTTCAGGAGTGTGTGCTTACTACTCTTCCTTGGGGTGGCACTGAATGCAACCGGTTGGACCAGTGGGGGAAACTTTTTGGCCACCAGGCAGCCGCGAGGCCTGAATCATTTGGTTCTTTTTTTCGATCTGCTTGTGGCAGCCGATGCAACTCTGATGAAAAGCTTCCTTGAAGTACCGAATCCGAACGGCCTTGTCTTGCACCGGTCCGCCCTGCTCGTTTTTGGGTGCTTCCGCCAGGTCGTGGCAGCCGGTGGCGGAGCAGCCGCCGATCGGGGTTTCCTTATCCCACGTATGGTGACATTCCAAGCAATTGAAGTCGAAATGGGCTGAATGCGGAAAAGATACCGACGCACGTTTGGCGTCGCTGGTCAGGGGTTGCAAGGTGATCTCCCCCATCGGCACGCGCATTTCTTCATCCGCGGCCCAGGCCGGCATTCCCATCAGGCACACCATCAAAGCTGTCGCCAACGCTATCCACGTACTCTTTCGCATGCTCTACCCCCCTGTGCAATTTCCGAGAAAAATTTCTGCCCGCTATAGTATGTTCCGGTGCTATTTTCAATCAAAAAGTCTGAGTGCCGCAAATCATGCGATTTATACCTTCGCGGTGGGCGGGCCGATGGCACGGGATGGTGGCCGACTACACCCCACTATATGCATTTTCTGCGTGGCGCCCGTCAACGTTTCAGCGCACTGCGCGCACGGTGCCGCACTCATCTTGCCGGCGATGCTCTCTTTGGAAAACCGATTCCGGTTTGCCGGTCACAATGTCGGCAACCGAATGGTACCCCTTGGTGTAGGCTTCGGCACTCCAGTACCACTCGGCGCCGCTGGATGGGAAATAGGGGGCCTGTTTGTACAAGCCGGCCAATTCGCTGGCCGAGGGCAGCCGCCAGGCGCCGTTTCCGCCGGCGCGCAAGGTTTTAACATAGGATTGGGCGGCTTGATAGTTCAGACACCCGCCCAACTCCTGGGAAGAGTCCAGCAGCCGCCAAGTCAGGCCTGTGGTCCGGTCGGTGACGCTGCCATCCCCCTTGGGCCGGTAGCGGGCGGAAGCGCTCAATTGCCGCTCTAAATCGTCGTTGAGTTGACGCACCCGGCGTTGCTGCTGGGCCTGTTTCTCGTTTTCTCGCTGAATACGGGCGTGTTCCTCGCTTTTTCGTGCCTCCCGTTGCAGTTGCTGACGCACCGTTGCGCGTTGCGATTCCAATTGGTTCAGGAGTTGCTGGGCCTCACCGGCAAAAGGACTTGAAAGATTGCTGCGCAAATACTTATCGACCTGCTGAATCCGCTCGAAAAGCCCGTTTAGAGGGTTTTGGGCATAGCGTTCGACCGCTTGCCAGCGATTCTGCGCCTGCAATTGTTTGTGCAGGGCCGCCATTTCCAGTTCGACGACCTGCTTTTGGCTGCTGGCGGGCTGTTCGGCCAGATAGGCCTCGTAGGCTTCATACGCTTTTTGAAAATCATTGCCGGCAGCGCTTTTGACCTTTCTGAGCTGAGCCAGGTCGCGTTTGTCCTTCAGCGCCGCCATCCGGGATTTCGCCTCTTCGGCCAGAACACTTTCCTTGAATTCGAGAATGAAACTATCATATTGCGCAAGGCAAGCGTCCCAACGTTGGGTTTGCTCGCATTGAGCGTCTTCCGAGGCCAGGAACGTGAGATGGTGACGCCCCATGGCGTCGATCAGCACGTCGACATCGCCCTGATAACGCCCTTCGGGAAAACGGGTCAGGTATTTTTTGTAAACCCGCAGGCGCTGACTGAAGTCGAGCCGTGCGGCCCTTTTCAACTCCTCGTAATAGTACTGATCCAGTAGATCTTTGATGTCGCTTACAGCCTCGGAGATGCGCTGCTCATAGCCGCTGCCGGGATATTTCTCCAAAAAGTCGCCATACAATGCGATGGCCTGGCCTTCGTAGGTTTCATCCACGGGAAGGTTGCTGATTTTCAAAGTGATTTGATCAAATTCGTGTTCTTTGACGCTTTGCTGGGTTTGCGCGATTTCGGAGCGAAGCACGGTACCATGCACCGAATTCGGATAGGCGGCCAGGTAGGCTTGGTAAAGCTCTAATTTCTGCTCCGCCGATTCGGTTTTTTTGAGATCTTCACGTAACTGCATATAGTGATCCATGGGCCGTTGATCGCTGAAGATATGCAGTGCCAGAACCGCCGCGCTGGCGCAGAGGACAAATATTCCCAAGGCGATGCCGAAAAGCTTGAAGAAATTGATCCTTTTTTGTGGTGCGCGCGGTTCGGGGGCGCGTTCAAGGCGTACGATCCTCTTGGCGGCCTCCTGGGGGGCCGGTTTGGCGCGGCGCGGTTTCGAAACAGGCTCCGGAGGGGTTTCAGCCGGACAGGTGATTTCATCTTTTATCTTCAGGCTTTCCATCAACACGTGCATCAGTGGCTGATTGATGTCGTTGGTTCTGGAGGGATCGGCCGGCGCGATCTCGACGGTCACACCGTCCCAACTGATGATGTTGTAGGCCGCGTCGCACCCGGAATTCTGGTTGGTTTCGGCACCGATCAGTTCGCCGTCCTTGACATGCAGTTGCGCCTCGCGACCAGCCGAGGTGACGCGCAATGTAAAAGAGGATTGCTCCATTTCCGCCATCTGAAGAAAAGACGGCAGGCTGATGCCGTGGATTTGTCCGCCGACGCCGCTGCCTATCTGTTGGAGCGTTCTGTGGCTCAGACTGCGTTTTAGCAGCGCTTCCAACTGCATGTAGTGGTCGTCGATCATCCAGTCAGAGCAATACCCCATGTGGATTTCAACTTTGGCCTTGTTGCGCCGCCAAGGCCAGAGTGCGCCATAGAACTCTCCGGTTTTCAGGGGCAGCAGAAACAAAGATTGATCGTTTTCAATGCCACCCAGATATTTTATCGTTGAATTTTTACGAAGTTTACGCGGCAGTGGCTTGCCGGCGGCCTTGACCGGCGGTCCGAAAAATCGCGTCAGCAGAGCTTCCAGATCTGCGATGGACCGTTCACTGCAAGTCGCTTGATAAAGGCTGCGGGATTCTTCGTAGAAGCGTTTGCTGATTTCCGGCATGGCATCCAGGTCACGTGCCAGATCGATGAAGGCTTCCAGAAGGGGTAGATTTGCTATGAGGTCTGTGATTTCGTCGCTATTGCCGGTCAGAATTTCAGCTACGAGTTGGTGGTCCATTTGCCAGATTCCTTGCGCGTTGCATCATCACGACGATTAACCAGCTGATGTGCTTGAGTATCGGCGGTGATTATAGGAAAGAAAGCCTATGATGTCAAAGCGAAACACCGGAAAGGCCAGGGCAATCGCATGTAAACCTTGGCACGCAGCGTGCTGTTAAGAGTTTCTTGACTTGGCGCCATATCTATCGTGCTGAAAACCCGGTGATTCGGGTGGGTGGTCCGCGCCACCATCCATTCGATCAAGTGAGGCTATAAGGCATGCTCCGGACGGGCCGCAAACTAAGCTGCGCTCTAACAGTGCGGCCCCATGTCCTGCGCACGCCTTATGCCTCGCTAAATCTCATGGCTGACGTGGCGCGGACCACCCACCCGAATCACCTCTTCCGTGCCAATCCGAAAACGAATTCGGGTATACTGAGAGAGTTTTTTACATGCGACTGCCCTGCCGCAAAGGCGAACACAAAGTTGACCCCCACAAGTAGAACCCTGCGTCTATCAGCGCTGAAAAGTGGGTGCACTAAGTTGTGAAAAGAATCGTCAGGAAGGCACTTGCCGCTGCTATGCTGTGGAACAGCACGGCCGGCCAGATGCTTTGGGCGCGTTCGCGGACCATGCCGGTGGCCACTGCCAGCAAAGCGGCGCCACCCAGGGTCAGCAGTGTGCGACTCAGATCAAGGGGGGCCGGTGAGTGGATCGACAGGAATGCCCACACAAAACCAACATAAAGCAACGTGCTGCCGATGACCGGCCAGGAAAGAAACCAGCGGGTTTCGAAGCGCTGGATTTTGGCGGTTTGGGATAAAAGCCCATGGGCCAGGCTGCGAAACAGCATTTCGGCGGCCAGCGGCAGGCCCACGACGCCAATGATAATGACGATAGACCACTGTTCGCTACGAATCCATTCAGTCGGCGCCCACACACCGCCGGCAATGCCGCCCGCCATGGCCACCGGGAGAAGCAGCCACCAGTGCTTGCCAATGGGCAGTGTCCAGCCGAATTGCCAGGGATGGGATCGCGCAATGAAAATCAGGCTGATGGCCGTGGCAGTCAAAAGGGTGACCACAAAACCAAAACTGGCACGATTCCAGAACGCCTCTATCGACGGACTGTCCAGCCAGACGGCTGGTTCCCAGAGCAGGCGCACAATGTGGGCGCACAAAACGATAAACCCGATCAGCGCAGTCGTTGTGGCCGCGCGCAGGATTTTTTGTTGCCAATTGATTTTATGCACGGCCGCGCGACAGGCATGCACCATTTCAAAGGGCGAAAGCTGGGTTCCGCTTTCACGGGGTGATCCGCCGATGTCAGCCGCGCCGCCCCATTTGTTGGTTGCCGTGCGTCCCTTGACGGAAGGGTCTGCAAAATTGAGCCGGTCGTAAACCTCGTCCAGACTGATGGGCATGAACAGATCCATCTGGCGGACCGTGTATGTTCGCGCGCCTTTTTTCAGAAAGACGATGCCCAGCCGGTTGCTGTACAGCTTATTCAGATGGGGTTCGATCTCGTATATTCCCATGTCGGCTTCAACGACCGCGGCGATACGCTGATCGGTCAAATCGATGCGCGCCAATTCCTCCACCCCGAGATAGTCGGCGAAGTCACTAGTTTTATAGAAAATTTGGTCGATTTTGTGGAGTGTGGCGGCCGTATAGGCCAGATAGTCCACGTTTTGCCAGTCGCCCTCCCTTTTGAGGGCCACCTCATCACTGCGCAGTCGATCGATCACACGTTGGATCTTGCTCATCAAATCCACCGGCAAGGCACTGAGTTCCTTCAACTCGAGCCCCATGGCATCGACGACACCCTCGTAGCGGACCAGGGCGAACAAAAGCCGTCTCTGGTTGGGATCGAGACGGCCGATACGGGCGTGATTGAGGATGATCCAAATGGCCAGCAGCGTATCCAGGTCCGGTTCATTGGCGAAAATGTTCCATTCCCGGTTTTGAAGGTCGAGTCCCTTCATATACATGACCAGGGCTTGCTCGCACGCGGCCAGGGTGAACGAGCGCACACAGCCTTCGTGGTGATCCAGATTATATACCTGGCGCTCATGATCCATGAACGGCTCACCCTGGGCCACCCCGTCCAGAAAAATCGTGCCGGGTGGCGATTTGCGAGCCACGGACGCGGAAAAAACCATGCGTGCTTCAACATGCACGTTCAGGTTGGGGGCTTCCAAGGATGTCAGCACCCGTTCGCTGTCATTTGTCTTGACGACATAACGTTCGGGTAGACGCAGAGTGTCGCTTGCCTTGGCCCGACTTCTCAGAAGTGTCTGTTGCAGACGCGTGTCTCCCAGATTTTCGGCGAAAGAGGATGGAACGTTAACCCTTTTTTCAGGTGAAGCGCTCATTGACGATTCCTATCGACGACATCTCTCGACCGTCGGCGATATTGTGTATGACACGGCCGGAATCCGGCGCAATATATGGGTTGCCATTGTTTGCGTGTCGTGCATGAAGTCGTGTTTGCCTTGCGCTTCCTCTACAATGTCCGGATCATCGTGACGCGAGCATTCCATTCATAGCAGTCAGCAGGGAGACGGTCAAGCAATAGCACTATTCAACTTCAAGGGCGTTCACTTGCAAAGCATCCATTCTGCCCACAGTCGGCCCCCGGATATATCAATCCGATCGGCCGCAAGCAAATTATATCTGTTTTGGTGTCTGACAACCTTTAATAGACAAACCGTCGGGCATTTCACCGTGAAGGCAACAATAAATCATTGCCTGGCAGGTGATTCTCGACTAAAAAAGAATATCTTTTCAGAATCGATAGGCGATCGGTCTTTTCAAAGACCAACCAATCCAAATCTGCATGACAATGAATGACATACAACCAGATTGCAACTTTTCGCGGGAGGCAGGCCATGCGTTCGGCCATTGTTATTTCGGCGGTTTCTGACGATATCGCCACCATCCGGAATGCTTTTGGGCAGGATTTTCGATTCTCGACAGCTGCCGATGTCCCCGCAGCATTGCGCATTCTGGAACGCGGCCGTTACGACCTGATCTTTGCCGATCTGGATATCCTCGCTCATGAGACGGCCGCCGGCAGCCCCGAAATTGCTTTACAAAGTTTTCAGCAACACCATCATGCCATCGAATTGGTTATCATGACACCCCCCGCGCAGATTCGCAAGGCGGTCAATTGGGTCAAAGCCGGCGCCCGGGATTACGTGAGCTATCCCTTGTCGCGCGACGAGGTGCGTCTGGTCGCTGAATCGATCGCGCAATCGATTCTACGCCAGTCGGAACTGGACTACCTGCGCGACAAATTCTGGAAAACCGATGCATTGGATGTCGTCCAGACCAAAAGCCAGGCGATGGAAGAAGTGTTCAAAAAAATTCGTCCGGTGGCGTCGACCAAAACCACCGTTCTGCTGGTAGGGGAGACCGGCACCGGCAAAGGCGTCATGGCCAAGCTGATTCACCAGCACAGCAACCGGCAAAAAGCCCAGTTCATCAGTGTGCATTGCGGCGCCATTCCCGACACCCTGTTGGAAAGCGAATTGTTCGGCCATGAGAAAGGCGCTTTTACCGGCGCGGTACGCAAAAAGTTGGGAAAATTCGAGATCGCCAACGGCGGCACCATTTTCCTGGACGAGATTGGCACGCTGACGCCACCGGCCCAGATCAAACTGCTGCAGGTGCTGCAAGACGGCACCTTCAGTCGGGTGGGCGGTGAGGAGACGATTCAGACCAATGCCCGGGTGATCGCCGCGACCAATTCGGACCTGAAACAACTCAGGGAATCCGGGCACTTCCGCAAGGATCTGTTTTACAGGCTCAATGTGTTTCCGATAGAGATTCCCTGCCTGCGCGAACGCAACGAAGACCTGCCCCACCTGATGGAACTATTTTTGAAACGGCTGAACAGTGAGTTCCAGAAATCCATTCACACCATCCATCCCCAGGTGATAGCAGGGCTGTCGCGCTACGATTGGCCGGGCAATGTGCGCGAACTGGAAAATCTGATGGAGCGCGCCTATATCCTGGAAAATTCCACCACCTTGACACCGGAAAGCTTTCCGCTGGAGCTGTTCGACAATCAGTGTCCTTCTGCGGTCATGCCGCTGGATGCCCGATTGCCGCTGGCCGATGCGCGCAAGGTCGCGTTGGAAGAGTTCGAGCGTCAATACCTGAAGGAACTGGTGGGTCGAAACCAGGGTAAAATCAATATCTCAGCCACAGAAGCCGGTATCAGCACCCGCCAACTCCATAAACTAATGAGCAAATACGGCATCCGCAAAGAAGAGTTTAAACACGATAACGCCGTTAAATAAAAACAGTTTTGAGATAAGATGAAGACAAGACAATTGCTGGCATTAAGCCTGTTGGGGCTACTCGTGGGCTGCACAGGGTTTTCGGCGGCCACGCCGGAGACGGCCCCCCTGCGGCCAGTTGTATTTCACTACGAAGGCTTGGCCCGGTCAGTGTGCATCATGGGAGATTTCAACCAGTGGAATACCGATACCCATTGCATGCAGCGGGACAAACAGGGGTGGTCGATCCGTCTTTTGCTGCCGCCCGGTCCGGCGCATTACGCCTTCTTTTTGGATGGAAAACGCTGGGAGCTCGACCCCAAGGCGCTTTTTGTGGAAAGCGACGGTTTTGGCAAATATAATTCAGTGGTCATGATTGAATGATGTGTGACGATTGGACCGTATGAGGCGTATACGATTGTAGAGATTGGCAATTCATGTTGGACATGAATCGAATCTACCGGAAGAACAGGTGGGATGCGGTGCATACCTCGTCGCCACGCGACGACTGATTGGGGGAACCTATCCCTTTGCACCTATTATCGACAATGGTTCAGATGGGTTCCGAATGGCTGCAGAGACACTTGACAATGCACCTTAGCCCGGCGTTATTCTGAATGTACACTGCGGAGGAAAACAGGCTGATCAACGATATCCTGAATGGCGATGTGCAGGCATTCGCTGTTTTGGTAAATCGTTATCAACGGCCGATCTACAATTTGATGTTGCGTATGACCGATAACAGGGAAGATGCAACCGATCTGACCCAGGAGGTTTTTCTGAAGGTGTACGCTAATCTTGAACATTTTCGGCCATCGGGCCGATTCTTCCCTTGGGTCTATACCATCGGTATTAATCTGGCCCGGGACTTTTTGCGCAAGCGCAATACAGCCCTGAAAGGCGCGCATTGTTTTCAGGAGGACTGTGTTGAGGGGGGGCACGCCAATGGTCCCGTCTGCCTGATGACCCAGGTGGATGCCTGCCGTTTGCCGGGCCTGCTGGCCAAGTTGCCCGGTGATTATCGTGAAGCTCTTATCTTGCGGTTTCACGAAGGATTGACGATGAAAGACGTCGGGACCGCCCTGAGTATCTCCACCAGCGGTGCCAAAATGCGCGTTAAAAGGGGCCTGCAGAAGTTGCGCGACCTGTTGCGGCTTAAATGCCCGGCCGACCCAGCCGAAACCGGACATGATGATTGAAAGGAAGGGGGGCGTGTCCAGAATGCGTCCATCGAACAGTTCCAAAGAAAATTTGCGGCATGTGGCCGGACTTATCGCGCGCATCCAAGATGTCGAACCGCCGTCGGGATTGACCGATGCGGTGATGCGACGCATAGCGCCCAAGCGGCTTGGTTGGCCCCAAAGAGTCCTTCGGCGCATGCGAACCCCGTTCGCTCTGATGCCAACGCCGGTTGTTTCGGCAGCAGTGGCGTTTGCGCTGGTTGCGGTGATCTTCTTTGGGGTGAAAACCTATATCGACGCGCGAGACACCGGTTTTTACGGGAATGGGCCCGCTGTATCCGGCGCCGAAACCATCACGTTTGTCCTGGAGTTTCCTTCGGCACAAAAGGTGGCCGTGATCGGCTCATTCAACCAGTGGTCTCCGGAGGGTTTTCAAATGCGCCGCGCTGCGCCTCAAGCGCCTTGGCAGCTGATTCTGCGGTTGCCGCAGGGTCAGTACACCTACGCCTTTTTGATCGATGATCGCGAGCTGGTGCCGGATCCACGATCCTTATGGCACCAGGCGGACGGTTTCGGTAATCTTAATTCGACCCTAATTGTAGCGAATGGCAAGCAGAATGGAAATGACTCCTAGATTGGTTTTTTTCACCACTTTGTTGATACTCTGCGGCATCTATCCGTTGCGGGCGGATGAAAACAGTGCGGTTTTCGAAGCCACGCGGCAGGCGCGCACCGCCGGCATTTCAGAAAGCATGCTGAACCGGTTGCTGGCGGCAGGCTACCGTTACAAGGTCGATGAGAAAGATCTGGTACGCTGGATCGGTATGGTCCAGGCTGCCGCTGAAGAGGACCTTCCCCTGTTGCCGTTGGTCGATAAAATGGAGGAAGGTCTGGCCAAACGGGGAACACCCCGGCGAATCGACGCGGTTTTGGCGCAACGGCTCGATCAGTTACGGACCGCCGATCGCCTGATTGCTATCCGGTACAGGGAACCCCATGAATCCAGACCGGCAGCGGTCGAGCGGATTGCCGACCTGTTGGCCGCCGGGCTCAGCCCGGAAGAAATCCGCAGCGGCCTGACCCGTCCGTCCGGCCCTGCTTTAGAAGAGCGGTTGCAGGCGCTGACATTCCTTGCAGTGCTCAAACAATCCGGCCTGCAGCCCCATCAATCCGTCAAAATTGTCTATGCCGGCCTGCAGAATCAATTCTTTTCCGAGTTTCCGCTCACCTTGGCTTTTATGGTCAAAGCCGCTCATGCCCGGGATATCCCCGAAAAAATCATTGCCGACGAAACGATGAAGGTGGTCCGCGGGCAACAAAGTCTGCAGCAAGCACAACGCAGCTTGAACATTCATCTTTCACAACAACCAACAGCCCTGTCTGTCCCTGCGGGGGGCAAAGGTGCGGGCCAGGCGCAAGGACATGGGCCAGGGGCCGGGAGCGGTCCAGGCGGTCCTGCTGGAGCCGGTCCCGGCGGGTCCTCGAGCGGCGGCGGTGGCGGCGGTGGCGGTGGAGGCGGTGGAGGCGGTGGAGGCGGTGGAGGCGGCGGTGGCGGAGGCGGCGGAGGCGGAGGCGGTGGCGGCGGAGGCGGCGGCGGTGGCGGTGGCGGTGGTGGCGGTGGTGGCGGTGGTGGCGGTGGCGGTGGCGGCGGTGGCCATTAGCGTATTACGATTTTTGGCGGTACTGCCCATTAGGGTCCCATGCGCAAATCGTCCGATAACGTCAGCAAGAAAGCAACCAGATCGTCAACCTGGGTATCCGTCAACCCCATATCGCCTACATCGTCATTCAAATTGTTCGCCACTTCAGGTTCGGGCCAACCTCCAGTGTCGCGCGTATTGTGGAAAGCGACCATCATCGTGAGGGTCGGGAATACGCCATTGTGTCCATAGGGGGCACTCATGGCGACATTGCGCAAGGTGGGCACCTTGAATTTGCCATACTGCGCCGCATAATCCGCATCTGCAAACAGGGGTGCATTGCTGGTAAAGTCCGCTTCCAGGAATCCGCCCAATCCGAGATCGTCAGGATTGCCGGTGAGCAGTTCGTTGGTAGGCAGCCCGATATTGACGTAGCTGTAGTTGGTAAACAGCGGAGGCGTGTCTGCCATGCTATGGCATTGCGCGCAATGGGCTTCGAACAACACCGCCCCGCTCTGCTGCCGGGCAGTCAGTTGCCCGCGGTCGAAAGGTGAGCTGAATTTTTGCACCTCTCCGGAACGTTCGTAAGCCGCAATGGCGCGTCCAATATTATCATACGCGCTGGGAACATCCTCCAATGCATCTGTCCCGAAAACCTGTCGAAAAAGGTTGGCATAAGTGGCATCCCGTACTGCCTGAACGACGGCTGCCATGTCCGGCATCTTCATTTCGACCGGATTGAGTGGTGGTCCCTGGGCCTGTTCGGCCAGAGGATCTCCCAGAATTTTACCCGTGGCCCTTCCATCCCAGAACATCCCGCCCATGTAACCCCCATGGGCGTTATCCCAATGCAGCGTCGGACTGAAGCCGGCGTAGGCCGAGGAGGGCGCGTTGCGGCCGCCGAGGCTGACCCCATCGGCACCGACCGATACCACTGACGCTTCAGGATCGAGGCTGTTGGCGGGGTCGGCGAAACCGGATCGGTGATGGTGGCAGCTCAGGCACGACTGGGTGCTGTTGTACGAAAAATCCAGATCCTGATACATGATTTTGCCCAACTGCTGAATGGGCGTAAGAGGGCCTGCCGCGGCAGTGGTGACGACCATCGACAAAGCCACGATACATAGAACGATTTTCCATTGTGTACTCATGATACCTCCTTGTTACGTTGTTTGAGATAGCGAAAAAAAAACGAGGGGGACGCAAGGCGCAGGCGTGGGGAAAACGACTTTGCGCGAGGTCAAGGCTCCTTTGCTAAAGGGGCATTGGCCCCGCGGATATCAGTTCTGCTGGAGGGTTTGATCAGGGGCGTTCAACGCCTATGAACCGCTGACCGCTGCAAATTTACTCACGTGGTCTATCCTTGGCAAGATCCATCGCGTTTGCGGTCTCGATCGCGCGTCTTGTCGGCCGCCAGCAGGGGGCCATCGGGGTCGCTCAGCCTGTTCTTGCAGGAGCCGTCGCGTTTGCGGTCCCGATTGCGGGTGGTGTCGGCGGCCAGAAGGCCGGATGTCGTTGCTTGGGTGATATCGCAGGAACCGTCACGTCTGCGGTCCCGGTCGCGGGCGGTGTCTCCGGCCAGCTCATTTTGTTCCATAATGGGCTGTGTAATTTGGCCAGAGCCGTCTTTCACGCGTTTTTGCTGACGAGTGCGGTTTTGATCCTGATCCGCCGCAAAAACGAATGCAGCGCTGCATAGCAGCACACCGAGCGCAAGACCGATCTTTTTTTTAATCATGATACCTCCTCTTTTGGGGTGTTCGGGTGAAACATGGATGCGGAAAGCGGTTGACATAGTCGTGAGGATTTACGCAGGGTAGCCAAAACGGTCACAAAAAAGATGCTTCGGCGCGCTGTTAAAAAGCTGCCCATTTATAGATCTTAACAAATCCCTAACAATCTTCTAATAACTTGCCCGCTCGTATATTCCGGGTTAAGGTGCGCTCCTTGGCATGTGCCCCGGTACCATCGCTCTGATCAAGAAAAAGGGTTCATAATGGATCTTTATGTTTTTGCAGTGGGTGTATTATTCGCAATGGCAATCGTTGACTTGACTGTCGGCGTGGCCAACGATGCGGTCAATTTTCTCAATTCCCCGATAGGATCGCAGGCCGCACCGCATTGGGTCATTTTGCTCGTTGCCAGCATCGGCATTTTAGCGGGAGTGACCTTTTCGGGGGGCATGATGGAAGTGGCCCGCAAAGGCATTTTTCAGCCGCGCTTTTTTGCGATGCCGGAGCTGATGACCATTTTTCTGGCGGTCATGATCACGGATGTGGTGCTGCTCGATTTGTTTAACACTTTCGGGCTGCCCACATCGACCACCGTTTCCATAATTTTCGCATTACTGGGTGCAGCCATTGCCGTATCGATCATCAAAATTTTAAATGGCGACCAGACACTGCTGGATCTGGCCGATTACATCAATACCGGCAAGGTGCTGGCCATCATTGCCGGAATCCTGCTGTCGGTGGGCATTGCGTTCACTTGCGGCGTGATCGTCCAGTTTTTCACGCGGATGGTGTTTACGTTCCGTTTTGAAAAACGGCTGCGGCGCTATGGTGCGCTCTGGGGCGGATTGGCCTTGTCGGTGATTGCCTATTTCACGCTGATCAAAGGCGCGGGCGGTTCTTCGATCATTTCGCCACCCATGCTGGTGTGGATCAAAACCCATACCTGGACCATTCTCGGCCTGGGGCTGATCATTTTTACCTTGATATTTCAACTGCTCATGTGGGTGACTGCGATCAATATCCTGCGGCTCATCATTCTGGCCGGGACGTTTGCGCTGGCCATGGCATTTGCCGCCAACGATCTGGTGAATTTCATCGGGGTGCCTCTGGCCAGCTTTCAGGCTTTCCTTTTAGCCAGAGGCAGCGATGCACCCATGACCATGTCGATGGAAGCGCTGGAGCAGCCCGTTCATACCAGCCCCTATTTCCTGCTTGCGGCCGGTGCCATTATGGTGGCCACATTGTGGCTGTCGCGCAAAGCGCGCTCGGTGAGCAAGACCGAGGTGAGTCTTGGAAGGCAGGAAGAGGGTCTGGAGCGCTTCGATTCGATTCAATTGTCGCGCATTGTCGTGCGCATGGCCATGGGGATAGCCGAGGTTCTGCTCAAACTCTGGCCGATCAAGGCCCGTCAGTGGATCAACCGGCGGTTCGAAGGGGCCGGTCAGACAACACCGCTCGAACGCGATGGCCATTCGCCCGATTTCGATCTGCTGCGCGCCAGCGTCAACCTGGTTGTATCCAGCGCCCTGATTGCATGGGCTACCAGCATGAAGCTGCCGCTTTCCACGACCTATGTTACCTTCATGGTCGCCATGGGAAGCTCAATGGCCGACCGGGCCTGGGGCCTGGAAAGCGCCGTGTATCGGGTGACCGGCGTGCTGACCGTGATTGGGGGGTGGTTCTTTACGGCCCTGCTGGCTTTCGTCGTGTCGCTGTCGTTCGCCTTTGCCATCGGTTATCTCAATGGCCCGGCCATCTTTATCTTACTGTGCCTGGCCGCCTACGTCATTTTTCATAACCTGAAAATCCACAGTCATCGGGAGCAAGCGGCCAAGGAGCTGGATCTGCTCGATCTCAAACGGGTCACGGACGCAGATTTCGCGGTGCGTACCTGTTTCGAGAACAGCGGTCGTTTTCTGGAGGTGGTCCGCGCATATCTGGACACCTGTTTCGAAGGCGTTCTCACCGAGGATCGCAAGCAGCTTAAAAAGCTGCGTCGGGAAACCAGCAAGATCCAAAAATGGTCCAACTCGATCGTGGCCAATATTTTCAAAACCTTACGGCTGCTTCACAAGGACGATGCCCACCGGGCGGGCAAATATGCGCATGTGGTCTCGGCCCTGCAGGAAATCGCGGAAAGCGTGCGCGACGTGATTTTGCGTTCGCATGTGCATATCTCCAACCAGCACTCCGGCCTGCTGCCGGCGCAGAAGAAGGAACTTCAGAATGTACGCAAGTGTGTGGAGGGGATGCTGGGTGACACCGCGAATATCCTGCTGACCCGCCGCTCATTCGAATACCGCGAAGTGGCCGCCTATTATGTGAACTTGAAACAAATCCTCGAAGAGTGCGACCGCAACCAGGTCGAACGTATCCGCAGTGGCCAATCCAAAACCCGGCTCAGCATTCTTTTTTACGGTATCAATAATGCCAGCCTCAAGATCAGTGAGCAGGCGCTGCTTCTGCTGAATATCTTTCATGAAACCTTGGATTTAAAGAAAGAAGAGTAGGCGGCAAACTTCAGAAGAATTCCTGAAGGGCCGCCGCTTCGCACTCTTTAGACGCAAAAAACCTGCCGTGTAACCGGAAATTTCTTTCAGATTAGCGTTTCTATCATACGACACTTGGCGATCAGAATACGCTGGTTTTCTGCTCGTGCGTCGTTTTTTCATTCCACATTATGGAATTAATTTTTCTACATTGTAGAAAAAAAGTTGTTGACTAGTTACTGAATACCGTTCAATACTTAAAAAAGAGTTATCTGGTTATGCACTTCGATCCAGTGATCACAGGTATGGGGTATCATAAGAAGGTTACGCTGTGATTTTTAGAACCTTTAACAAAAGCATGCACGTAAAAGCGAAAGGTGAGCATGTCAAATCGACAGAATGCCTCCCTTACACTTTAAACTTTACACTTAACACTACGCCCAAAATCACTGGAGCGAATTGCATAACCAAAAAAAGTTATTCTTGAAAGGGAATAGAACGTAAGCATCCGCTCGTGTGTCAAAAACGCCGAAGGGGGAGTATGGTCCACTGCACGCCATTAGCGGTAAAACCCCAAAAACCGGATGGTGCCCAGAGCATTCACAGGGCCTTTGCCATCATCCGTATTGTGGCACATTACAATACTACCGGCGTAAAACTATCGAAAGTCTCCAGGCAGGTCGATCTGCCGTCGAGCACGACGCATCGGATTCTTTCAGTTTTGGTCAATGAAGGCATGGTCAGTTATAATGCGCTTTCAAAATGTTACCATTTGGGCATTGCCCTATCGCTGCTTGGATTGGAAGCTCACCAATATGAACTAAGGCATGTGTATCACCATATCCTTGAAAAGATCGCCCGGCATACCGGGGACAGCGCATTTCTTCTCATCCAATCGGGATGTGACGTTTTATGTGTCGACCGGGTGGTGGAATCGACACCGATTCAGGTGCTGACCTTCGATATCGGCGGCCGAAGACCTTTGGGGGTGGGGCCCGGCAGCTTGGCAATTCTGGCTTCGCTGCCCGAAGCTGATATGCGGCACATTGTGCAGCTCAATGAACGCCGCTATACGTTGTTTAACGGGTATGCGCCGGAGGATCTGCAGCGGATGATCGAAGCCTACCGTCAGCAGGGCTATATCGTCAACAGTGTGACGCCATACACCATGGGCGTGGGCGTGGCATTGGTCGATAAAACCGGTAACCTGATAGGCGCTGTGAGCGTGAACGGAATCATATCGAAAATGGATAAAAAGAGACAAAGAGAGATCGCGCGCCTGATTCAGTCCGAAATTGGATGTGCAGACATTTGAACGCCGAAAAACATGGAGATGCATGCATGAACAATAATGCTAACAAGGTGATGAGCGCAAATGAGGCGGTACGCCGTTTTATTCATGACGGGGACGAGTTGATCATCGGCAATTATACCGTCGGCACATGCACTGAACTGATTTTTGAAATCTGCCGGCAGCAGAAAAAAGGCTTCACGCTCTATTCGCAATCCGGGATTCTTGACGTGGATGTCTTGGTCAATGCGGGTTGCGTCGATCGCCTGGTCACCACCTATGTCATGCGCTCGGGCGGCAAAAAGGGCGGCGGGGCCGTGGAGCGGGCCTTGCAGGCCGGCACCCTGGAGATGGAGGACTACACCAATTTCAACTACAATGCGCGCCTGGTCGCGGGGATGCACGGTCTGACGTTCATCCAGGTTCTGGAAGGGGTTATGGCGACCGATCTTTTCCGCAAGCGCAGCTTCATGGGTGAAGATAAATACCGGGTCATCAAATGCCCCTACACGGGCAGGGATTTGTTGACGGTGCCGGCGGTCACCCCGGACGTGTGCATTGTCCATGTCCAGAGGGCCGACAAGCATGGCAATGCACAATATTGGGGCGCTCTGGGCAGCGTGGCCGCCGCGGCGCTGTGCAGCAAGAAGATTATCGTTTCCTGCGAAGAAATCGTTGAACATGATGTCATCCGTCAAAGTCCGCATTTTACCATCATCCCAGCCTTTCGCGTGAACGCCGTAGTAGAAGTTCCCTGGGGAGCGCATCCGACCGAGGTGTTGGGGCACTATAACCGGGATCACTTTTTTTACGGGATGTTCACCACGGCCAATACCAGGGAAGAAACCGCCAAGGCATGGATGGATGAATGGGTTTTCGGATGCAGCGACCGCGAGGCCTACATCGATCGATACGCCGCCCGGTTCGGCATAGGCATGCTGGACAAACTGCGCGCCAAAGCCTTCTATTCCGCCCCGGCGAACTACGGTGCGGCGTTTACTTCGGCCTGGGATGAAAATGGTAAAGAGCGCTCGATGGGGCTGTCGCTGGCCCAGATCGAGCAGCGTCTGGCGGAAAAGGGGATGCTTTATGAGTAAAGGATACACGCTGAACGAGTTGCTGATCATCACTTGCGCCAAAGAGATCAAAGATTACCAGAACGTTATTCTCGGGGTGGGGCTGCCAACCACCGCCGGCGCCCTGGCCAAAGCACTTTATGCACCGCATGCCACCTTGATGATGGAATCGGGTATCATCGATTTCGAACCGTTGGTGCCGCTCAACCACATCGCCGACGCGCACGCATGCCGTGGTTTTTCATATGCGACCGACTTGTTCACCGCTTTTACGATGACCTATCGCGGATTTATCGATATATGCTTTTTAGGGGTGGGTCAGGTCGACAAATTCGGCAACGTGAATACGACCTGTATCGGCGACTACTTCAATCCTACCCTGCGGCTGCCCGGATCGGGTGGTGCGGCCGATTTTATCGCCTATGCCAAGCAGACGGTGCTGACCTTGCGCGGCGGCCAGTTCGTGGAAAAATTAGACTACTTTACTTCGGCCGGGTACATGGAAGGCGGCGACAGCCGGGACCGGTCAGGACTCTTTCCGAAAGGGTCAGGCCCTTCTATGCTGCTGACCACCCAGGGCGTATTCCGGTTCGATTCGGAAACCAAAGAGATGTATCTTGCCCAAATACATCCGGGGGCATCGGTCGAAGATATCCGCAAGGATATTCCCTGGGATCTGAAAGTCTCGCCGAACCTGACTCAAACCGAACGACCGACTGATCGCGAAATCGATTTCGTGCGCCATTTCGCACCAACCGAAAGCGTCGGACGCAGTATGCGCACGGAGTTGTCTATCGAGCATGCCTTCAACAGAGCCAAGAAAAGGGGCAAAGTATAAACGGCATCGACGGAGTTGAAAGTAAAAATACGAAGTTCAAAGTGGAAAGTGAATGGATTCTGTCGATTTTCGTATTTACTTTTCTATAGACACACGTTTTTGCGTGCGTGCTCCCAAAAAAAGGGCTAACGGAAAAGGTTAATGGAGGTAAAAAATGAAAAATTTATCGAAGTGTTTTTTAGGCATGATGTGTCTAATTTTGACAGCCGGATTGACCATCCCGGCCGATGCAGCCGATGAGCGCTTGGCCATTGGCACCGCTTCCACGGGCGGTACCTGGTACCCGCTGGGCGGCGGGGTCGCCAACATGATCAATGCGCATGTCAAAGGCTACTATGCGGCGGCCCATCCCGCGGGGGCATCGCTGGAGAACATCCGGGCGATTTCAAAAAAACAGGATGCCTTGGCCCTGTCGATGCCGGACACGGCTTTTCAGGCCTTCAATGGCACCGAAGCCTTCGCCAAAAAGCCAGTCAAAGAACTGCGCGGCCTGATGTCGACCTATCCGATCGATATCCAGTTTTTCGCTCTGGCCGGTGGCAAGATCAAAACCATCGCGGATCTGAAAGGCAAAAAGGTGGCGGTGGGCGCTCCCGGCAGCGGCACCGAAGCCATGGCGCGTTATGTGCTGAATGTTTTCAACATGACCTACGACGATATCGACGAGCAGTTCCTGTCGGCGACAGAAACGACCGAAGCCCTGAAGGATGGGAATATCGATGCCGGTATCGTGACTCTGGGGACGCCGGCGCCGGCCTTGATCGATCTGGCCACGCAACGCGATATCATCTTTCTTGATATCACGCCGGATATCGCTGAAAAGATCAACAAGGAGTTTCCGGCTTATTTTCCGACGACCGTTCCGGCCGGCACCTACAAAGGTCAGGACAAACCGCATCATACCTTGTCATGGATGGGTATCTTCGTGGTCCACCAGGATATGAGCGAAAAGCTGGCCTATGACATCTTGAAGGCTGTCTTCGATCATAAAGATGAATTGGACAAAATCCATGCCCAGTTCAAGACCATCAGCCTGGAAAATGCGGTTAAGGGCATGCCGATTCCTTTTCATCCCGGGGCGCAGAAATTCTTCAAGGAAAAAGGATTGATCCAGTAGCATGTTCAGAATTTCGGCACATCGAAAGCAAGTAGTCTCCGGCGGCCGTCGCACAGCGTCGGCGGCCGCCGCGCTTACAGTGTTGCTCTTGCTTGCCGGATGGGGGTGCGCGTCTTCCGGCCAACAACTGGTGGTGGGCGAATGCGATTCGGGAAAAGTGCTTCTGAAACTGGAAGCAAAGCCGGGGACTGATTTCTCTATCTGGTTTTTGCATTCCTATGACAAGGCTCCTTTCGAGGAACATTACCGTGTTCTTGGGGACGGACACATTCTTTTAACCCATATGACCTTCAAGTCCAGCCTGAACGGCCAGGGCTTTGCACTGGGCACGTATCACGCAAAACCGGGCGGATACGCGGAGTTGGCCGACATCAACCAGAAAAACGACCAGGTAATTTTCCGGCTGGGCTCGCCGGATCTGGCGAACCATGCCCTGATGATCGACGGCCGCCGTGTGCGCCTGCTCGATTACGCGAATGCAGGCACTTTGCTTTGCATCCGCGTTCGATCATTCGAATGATTCGCTGAGCATACGGCATCGCCGGATCACCGGCTTTTTCAAGTCATGTAAAATGCGCAACTATCTTACCCGGGTGTCTTTGAGTTTCTTCTCAACCATCTACGGTGGCAGTTCAACCGGTGGGAGATATTATGGAAGTCACTAACGATACGGAAGAACGGACCTCGGCGGTTGCCCAAATGGTTCGGATCATCGCCATCGCCATGGCCGTTTTTCAGATTTACACCGCTCAATTCGGTCTGTTTTCGGCGCTGGTGCAGCGTTCGATTCATCTGGCGTTCGCGTGCACCCTGGTCTTTTTGATTTTTCCGCTGAGCAAGCGGTATGGTGCTGTGTATCCCTGGCGACTCAGGGTAATCGATTGGGGGCTGGCGGTCGTAGCCATCGTCACGCTCGCCCATCTTGCCCTGACCTATAAGAGTCTGGCCATGCGTGGCGGGGAAGCATCCACGGCGGATTTGTGGATGGGCGGCATCCTGCTTTTGCTTGTTCTGGAGTGCACGCGCAGGCTGATGGGATGGGCCCTGCCGATCATCACGCTCATCGCCATTGTCTATACCTTCCTGGGAGACAAGATTCCTGGGATGTGGGGTCATTTTCCTATCGATCATGAACAATTCATCAGCTACCAGTACCTGACCACGGAAGGACTGTTCGGGATACCCCTGGGCGTCAGCGCGAGTTTTATCTTTGTGTTCATCATGTTCGGCGCATTTCTGGTCAGCTCGGGAACGGGCGAGTTTTTCATTCGGTTCTCCAACGCGCTGGCCGGCGATTTTCGCGGAGGACCCGCCAAGGTCGCTGTGGTGAGCAGCGGCTTCTTCGGCACGATCAGCGGTTCGGCCGTGGCCAATGTGGTCAGCACGGGCTCCTTTACCATTCCGTTGATGAAAAAGATCGGTTACCGTCCGGTTTTTGCCGGCGCAGTCGAATCGGTCTCCTCGACCGGCGGGCAGTTCATGCCACCGGTCATGGGCGCCGGCGCTTTCATCATGGCCGACATGCTCGGGGTCGGGTACCTGGAAGTGGTCAAGGCGGCCATCCTGCCTGGCATTCTCTATTTTTTGGCGCTTTTCTGGATGATTCACATGGAGGCGTTGAAATTGGGCCTGCGGGGGCTCAGCAAAAAGGAGTTGCCGCCCATCCGCGCTACAGTCAAAGCCGGCGGACACCTTATGATCCCGGCATTTTTGCTGATCGGTTTTCTGATCTTGGGATATTCGCCCATGAAAGCCGGTCTATGGGCGATTGTTTCCGTCTGGTTGGTCAGTGCGATCCGTAAGGCTACCCGCATGGACTTCCGCGCGGTTTTGGAAGCGATGGAAAAAGGCGCGACAGGCTGCCTTGAGGTCGCACTGGCGTGTGCCTGCGCCGGTATCGTGATTGGCTGCGTCACGCAGACCGGGTTGGGGCTCAAGTTTTCAGGACTTATCATCTCGGCTGCGGGCGGCAATCTGATTTTGTCACTCGTTTTTGTCATGATTGCATCGCTCATCCTGGGAATGGGGCTGACGACCTCGGCGGCTTACATATTGACGGTCATCCTGGGAGGACCGGTTCTGATCGAGTTGGGGGTCAATCCCTTGGCGGCCCATATGTTCGTTTTCTACTATGCCTGCCTGTCGACAGTGACGCCGCCGGTGGCCCTGGCATCTTTTGCCGGCGCTGCCATTGCCGGCTCCAAGCCGTTTGCGACCGGATTCGAATCCATGCGTCTGGCAGCCGTCGCCTATCTGGTGCCCTTTTTCTTCGTTTTCAGTCCGGAGTTGATTTGGAAAGGGTCCCTCGGCGCGATTGGCTTGGCCGCATTTTCGGCGACCATCGGAACCATCGCCTTGGGCTCGGGCTTGATGGGGTATCTGGCAGACCGGTGTAACTGGGTATTCCGGCTGCTATTACTTGCAGCTGGTTTGGCGCTCATCCAGCCGGGCGTATGGACTGATATTTTCGGGGTGGCCGTACTTGGCGGGATAACATTATACCAGCGATGGTCCAGCCGCAGGGCGGGTGCACCCAGAATTGCGGCAACCTGACAGCGTCTTATTATTTTAATCACAAAAGGTCCACGGGGGGCGAAAGGTTTTTCGCCCCCCGTGGACTTTTACAAGGTTCTCCCTTACAGTGAAACGGGTCATGGTGAGGCCTCTGTGCATGAATAATCTGGTGATGCAGTTCGCTCAAGTGACTATTGGCGAAGTGTTAGCTCACCTCCCCATGTTGCACGCTTTCACGTGCATGCTTTTGTTAAAGGTTCTCAAAATTACAACCTTTGCTGGTTGGATACTAAAAAGGAGAAATGACCAACATGGATACTGCCAAACTGGCCGAGGCGTACAAACGCAAACAGATATCAGCTGAGGCCGCGGCCGGGCTCGTACAATCCGGAATGAACATTTTTATGGGCATTTCCGCCAACATGGCCCGCGTGATCGACAAGCATCTGGCCCGGAGAAAAGATGACCTGCACGATGTCAGCATACAGACCTCTCTGGATACGGCTGAGCATGAATTCCTCAAGGCCGATCCTGAAGGTGCGGTTTTTAAATGGCACAGCGGCTTTTTTCTGCACTCTGTCCGGTCGCAGGTGGCCGCACGCGGCAGCGGCGTGTATTGGGCCCAGTCCTGGCACCTGGCCCCAGGGGTTATCCGCGAACAATCCGTGAAAGATATCTCCTTCATCGTCACGGCACCAATGGATGCGCACGGCTACTTCAATTTTGGTCTGTCGGTGACCGAGTTGATGGCGTTCTGCGAGGTGTCCAAAAAAATCGTGGTGGTGGTTCTGGAAGATATGCCGGTGATCTGCGGTGGCCAGGAAGAAGCGATCCACATTTCCAAAATCGATCATATCGTGGAGGACCGCGAGTTCAAAACCTTCTGCCTGCCGGCCGTGCCGGTCAAGGAAGAGGACCGCCTGATCGCACACAATATCGTTTCCGCCGGCCTGATCGGCGACGGCACCACGCTGCAGATCGGCATCGGCGGCCTGCCCAATTCGGTGCTGGATGCGCTGGCTGATGCGGGGGTGCATCATTTGGGTATCCATTCGGAAATGTTGACCGACAAGATGTTTGATTTGATCCAGGCGGGCATCGTCGACAACACTCGTAAAAAGATCGACCGCTACAAATCGACATTCGCTTTCTGCCTGGGCAGTCGCCGTCTGTACGATTTTCTGGATCGCAATCCCATGTTTGCCTCTTATCCCGTCGATTACGTCAACAACCCTCTGATTATTGCCCAGCAACCCCGGATGTTTTCGTTGAACACCACCATGCAGATCGACCTGATGGGCCAGGTGGCTTCCGAGCAGGTTGGCGGGGAGCGGCCCCGCCAAATCAGCGGTACCGGCGGCCAACTCGATTTCGTGATGGGCACCATGCTCGCCCAGGACCGCGCCGGCGTGAGCGTGCTGGCCTTGTATTCACAATACAAAGGCCGATCGCGCATCGTGCCCATCCTGGAAAAGGGAACGGTGGTGACCGTGCCGCGCTCGCTGGTGGATTACGTGGCGACCGAATGGGGGTTGGTGCGTTCGAGAGGATTGTCGATCAACGAACGCGCCCAGGCGCTGATCCGCATTGCCCATCCGGACCACCGCGAAGCCTTGATGCGCCAAGCGGTCGACGCGGGGTTCATACCCTACCGCAGTGCCACTGACAAACTGCCCCGGGGCGTGATCAACTGCCGCGATTGACGTTTTGTAAGATCAAGAGGTCATTTAACGTTAACTGAATCAGTCCCTTTTGCGCGCACGCGATGAGCCGGGCGGATCCTACCTCCGTCCGGCTCAGTTGCATTGATCAGATCAATTATCCCCCACGTCGGCAGGTTTTTTCTGACCATATCTTCACATCTTGAATTAAAACACCGCGAGGGGAAATCCCCAATCAGGGTGACCTGCCCACGCGTGACAGCTATTTCAAAGGGATGGATCGCAGTGGAAAGATCCGGGAATCTGAACAAGACATCGCCTATATGATGGCTTTGTTAAAACGGGGCGTGGATGATGCAACCATCAAGGGCCGGGTTCAATCAGAACGAACCGATTGGCACAACCATAAAGGCGAAACCCGCGCTGAACATTACCTTGCGGAAACATTGAAAAAAGCCAAGGCATTCGTCGGTTCCAGCGGGTACACGGTCGATATCTTCGACCAAGAAAAAAAACTAAGCTCAAAACCGTGTTGTGGAAAATATCCTTTCCGGCAAGGGCCATGAGGCGTACCTTGCCCAGCGGGCAAAAGACATAGTGGTAAAAGAAGGCTATGAACCCAAAGCAATAACGGTCGATATCCAGCGGTTCAGAAAAAGCCAGGGCGCAGATAAAAGCAAAGGATTCTCTGTGTCAAAAGAAATGACGAAGTAAGCAGCACTCTTCTTGAGCCCTCTCCGCTTCTTAAGTTTCGGTTGCCAGCTATAGCCAACAATGGATGCGCCCTAAGACGAACCAGCACGAGGTCCCGCGATGCACCCTTTTAAAACAGACGCTGCGCCCACAAGGGCAAATCTGCAAGCAAAAAGACTAGAGTCACCAAGATTTTCTGAGCGCGGGTGGCAAGTTTCAATACGTCCCCTTTACAATTTGGCAAACGCCATATATATTATTGGCAAATGCCACGATAAAGGGGGTAGCCATGCAAATTCAATCGCTTAACCTTAAAACCACTTCGACCGACCAACTGATTTCCCAGCTTAAGCAAGGATTGCCCGCCGAGACATTTGACCAACTGCGAAGCAAATTGAATGTTTCTGATAATGCGCTATCCAAAATCGTTCAGATTTCAAGGCGCACTTTGGATCGGCGCCGTATAACAGGCAGGCTTGCAACAGATGAATCCGAGCGCATCGTCCAGGTCGCACAAGTCTACGACATGGCCGTTGATGTATTTGGCAATCCTCAAAAAGCTGAAAGGTGGCTGAAAAAACCTGCCCGTGGTTTGGGCGGTAAAATACCTCTTGAATATTCTGATACTCATCTTGGCGCCCAGGAAGTGATCAATCTTTTGGGACGCATTATGCATGGGGTTTTCCCCGGATGACAATCACTGCCTGGCGCATCGTTGAAAAACGATTTGCGGCGACCGCTTTTTCAGGCGAGGGCGCCAAATTGTTCGGTGGCCGTTGGAACCCACCAGGATACTCCGCCGTATATGCCGCCGAAAGTCTGTCCCTATCAATCCTGGAACTGATCGTTCACCTGGATGAAGATGCAGATATCCAGAATTTCGTAGCTATCCCTGTCGCGTTTGAAGAAAGCCAAGTTATCGCTTGGCCAGAAGAAACGCTGCCAGCCCACTGGTCAATCCTGCCAGTCGCAGATCAAACCCAAAAAATGGGTAAGATTTGGATAGATGAAAAACAAAGCATGGTATTGCAGGTGCCATCATCAATAGTACCACAGGAAAAAAATTTCGTTTTGAATCCTTTACACCCCGATTTTGCTGATCTAAAAACAGGAAAAGCGCAAAGCCTTTATATTGATCCACGATTAAAGAAAATAATTCAGTAGAATACATACTCAATGAGGACTCAGGTGCATGGCGAACTTGGAATCAATAGGTTGAAGGAACAAGTCTGGCCGGAATTGGACAATGATGTGGTCAAACAAAAAGTACACTCCGTTAAGCCGCTACCGAAAAATCGATTCTTTTTTCAAAGTTGTTCGGGTTTTTGTATTCAATGAAAGAGTGAAGCCATCTGCGGTGGTTGCGGTGGTCCCCAAAAACTGAACAATGTGCTAAGCTCTGAGTCATCATCCTGAAAGGAGCTTTCATGATCAAGAAACGAAAACAGTACAGTCCGGAATTCAAGGCAAAAGTGGCGCTGGCCGCTCTGAGAAACGAGGAGAGCACCGCCGAGCTTGCCGCCAAATATGAAGTCCATCCTACCATGATCACTAACTGGAAACGGGAGTTGACCGAGGGCGCTGCCGAGTTTTTTGACAAGGGGCAGAAAACCAAAAAGCAACATGGCAACACTGTTGATGAACTGTACCGCCAGATCGGGCAATCGACCACTATGGAGCACCCGAAATTTTTAACACCGATCAGGGTGCCCAATTTACCAGCAAAGAGTTTATTGCTACATTGCAAGAAAGCAATATCAAAATCAGCATGGACGGCCGGGGTCGAGCGC